>ERZ791903.191-NODE-191-length-99640-cov-4.121153_pt1 | contig 99640 bp, 82 predicted proteins | sample MGYA00510148_ERZ791903 | MGnify/ENA primary metagenome ERZ791903 (study PRJEB30046, sample SAMN00792080) | human gut metagenome | study: EMG produced TPA metagenomics assembly of the A metagenome-wide association study of gut microbiota in type 2...
GCCGATGATAGTGAGTTGTATTTCTTGCGAAAGTAGGTAGTCTCCGGGCTCTCCAATAAAAGACAACCCTCTTGGACTTAGCCGTTCAAGAGGTTTTGTTTTTTCCGGCGCTGGAAAATACCCTTAAATTTATTTCTTTAAAGCGGTTTTTGCGCCTGCCTCATGATATAAATTTTCTATTGTTCTCTACTTTTCATAGGAGATTTACCATGAGACGACTCGTAGCAATTGCAATGACTTGTGCCGCAATGGGGATCGGCATTTCTTCCGGAGCTTACGCCGCTACTTTCAAATGGGCCAGCCAAGGGGACATATTAACTTTTGATCCCCACGCGCAAAACGAAGCATTTAACAATACCGCTAATTCTTATGTCTACGAAGCATTATTAAATCTCAATAAAGGAAAAGTACAGCCATGCCTGGCTGAAAGCTGGACTTCCGTCCCGGAAGGTTTTGTTTTCAAGCTGCGCAAAGGTGTGAAATTTCATGAGGGAGAACCTCTGACGGCTGAAGACGTCGCCTTCTCGATCAATCGAGCCCTCCATCCGATTTCTCAGTTCAAAACATTTACTGCAGGTATTCTCGGCGCCGAACCACTGCCTAACGGCGATGTTTTGATCAGAACTATTAATCATTCTCCCGTACTTCTCAATCAGCTTGCCTACCTCAGAATTTTGAATAAAGCCTGGGCTGAAAAGCATGGTGCAGCTGCGCCGCAGAATTTTGTTGCCAAGGAAGAAGCCTATGCAGCAAAACACGCAAACGGCACCGGCCCTTTCAAACTTCAGTCTCGTGAAGTCGATATCAAAACAGTTTTTGTTGAAAATCCTGATTGGTGGAATAAAGCCAATAAAGTCGGAAATGTCACAGAAGGCATCTATACCCCGATTAAATCGGCGGCGACCCGCATGGCTGCCTTGTTGTCCGGAGAAGTGGACTTTGTCCCTGACCCCGCAACGCAAGATATTCAGCGTCTGAAGAACAATCCTAAGGTTAAGCTTCAGTCCGGCCCTGAACTGCGAGTGCTCATGATCTCTTTGGACCAGATGCGCGATGAATCTCCTTACGTCCTCGTTGACGGCAAGAAAACGGATAAAAACCCGTTTAAAGACATCCGCGTTCGTCAGGCTTTGTACCAGGCCATTGACATCAAAACGCTCCAGCGTGCGGTGATGAGAGGCTTTTCAATCCCGAACGGATCAATTATTTCCTCCGAGACGAACGGTTGGAGTGCTAAAGCAGCCGAACGCCTTCCGTATGATCCTCAGACAGCTAAAAGGCTCCTTGCCGAAGCCGGCTATCCCAACGGTTTTGAATTTACCCTTGACTGCCCGAATAACCGCTATATCAACGATGAGGCTATCGGTAAGGCTCTGGCCGGAATGTGGGCAAAAATCGGCGTGAAGGTAAAGGTAAACGCAATTCCACGCGCAAATTATTTCCCGAAAGTTCTGCGCTATGACTCCTCTGCCGGAATGGTCGGCTGGGGTGCTTCTACTCAGGATGCTTTATTCCCGCTTCAGTCTCTCGTCGAAACAGTGGACGTTAAAAAAGGCAATGGCCTCTCGAATATCGGCCGAGTTTCAGATCCTGAGCTGGATGCTTTGATTGAAAAAATCAAGCAAGAGGAAAACTTTGACAAACGCAATGAACTGATTGAACAGGCACTGCTTTGCGTCAATAAGAACATTTATGTGCTTCCTCTTCACACTCAAGTTATTAATTGGGCTCTGAAGAAAAACATAGAAGCTCCCTTACGTGCGGACGACCGCTTGGAGCTCGATAAAGTAATCGTGAAGTAATTCTCTACATGGCCGAGAATTACCTTTCTCGGCCATTCGACTCCCGAAAGGATGCCGACAGATGTTCTCGTTTGTTATAAAACGTCTGCTCCAGGCAATATTGGTCATGTTAATCGTGACCATGATTGCATTTTTGTTGTTCCAATTCGTAGGTGACCCTGTGACGCAAATGCTGGGCCAGGAAGCCACTGAGGCTGATCGGCTTGCGCTCACGCATGAGCTGGGGCTGGATCAGCCTATTTGGAAACAGTTCGGAGCGTTTATTGCTAATACTCTTCACGGTGACTTTGGAATGTCATTACGCCAAGGTACACCGGTGGTTGACTTATTTAAGGAAAAAATGCCGGCTACGCTCGAGCTCGCATTTTTCTCTGCCATGGTGGCTACGCTCATCGGAATTCCTCTGGGCGTGTTCGTCGCTTTGAAGAAAAATTCGATTTGGGCAAGCTGGCTGATGGGACTTTCACTCGTGGGGATCTCGCTGCCGACCTTTTTTATCGGTATTTTGCTGATCCTTGTTTTCTCCGTTTGGCTCGGCTGGCTGCCGTCTTACGGACGAGGAGAGACGGTTGCGTTCGGCTGGTGGACAACAGGTCTTCTTACTGGCGACGGTCTGAAACATATCATCCTTCCTGCCGTGACATTAGCAATCTTTCAAATTGCGTTAGTCATGCGATTGGTACGCAGTGAAATGCTTGAAGTCATGCGCACGGATTACATTCGTTTTGCACGGGCCAGGGGCGTACCGAAACGAAAAATCTTCTTTAGACATGCGTTGAAAAATACGCTGTTGCCGGTGATTACGATCACGGGACTCCAGATCGGAGGCATCATCGCCTTTTCGATCGTGACCGAAACCGTCTTCCAGTGGCCGGGTATGGGTCTGCTGTTTATACAGGCGGTTCAGTTTGCAGATATTCCGGTCATGGCAGCCTACCTCTGTCTAATTTCTCTAATTTTTGTCGTCATCAACCTCATTGTTGATTTGCTCTACTTGGCAGTGGATCCGAGGCTGAAATCAGATGCAGCAAGCAAGGAATAAAAATGAACAGCGTTAACTTAGATAATTTTGCAGATCCTTTTTTCCTTGGAGAAACGAAGGAAGAATTGCGTCGTATTCGTCAGGATTTTCACATTCATCCCGAAATCGGCCTGGTAACGCCGAGAACTTCCCGCATCATTGCTGATTTACTGAGAAAGTACGAGGTCGATGAAGTTCACGAAGGCATCGGAGGTGACGGCGTGGTAGGCGTCATTTACGGAAAGCTTCCGGGAGAGGCTTCAGTCGGCCTGAGAGCGGATATTGATGCACTGCCCTTAAAGGAATTGTCCGATCATGACCACGTATCTCAAGTCGAAGGCGCAATGCATGCCTGCGGCCACGACGGTCATGCGGCAGCATTATTGGGTGCGGCTAAGAAACTTGCTTGCGAGAGAAATTTCGGAGGCAAAGTTGTTTTAGTTTTCCAACCCGGAGAAGAAGGATGGTCCGGCGCCAAGCACATGATGGAAGACGGGCTTTTTGAACGTTTTCCGATGCAGGAAATTTATGCCTTCCATAATTCTTCTGCGATTGAACCGGGACGAATCGCTTTGAATTACGGAGCGATGCAGGCAGCTGCGGATGCTTTTACAATCGTCGTGAAAGGCAAAGGCGGCCATGCATCTCGCCCCAATTTAAATCACGACCCTGTGATTGCAGCCGCACACATTATCTTGGCACTCCAAACGATTGTGTCTCGAGAAGTTGATCCATTGGAGACTGCGGTGGTTTCGTGCTGTTCTCTTCAGGCAGGCGACCCGCGTGCGCAGAGCGTTTGTCCTGATTCCTGTCAAATTGTCGGTACCGCCCGTACTTTCTCTCCAAATGTTAGGGATTTAGTGGAAAAAAGAATCGGAGAGATCAGTGCCTCTATCGCCGCAGGCTTAGGCTGCACAGCCGAAACCGATTACGGCCGTTTTTATCCGCCCTGCATCAATACGCCGGAACAAGCAGCCTTTATGGCCGATGTCGCCGCCGGGTTTGTCGGTGAGGAAAATATGGACCGCAACTATCCTAGAATGGCCGGCGGGGAAGATTTTGCCTTCATGCTAGAAAAGGTTCCCGGTGCTTACATCCGAATTGGTCAGGGCGGCGCTTCTGCGCATAATCCGTACTTTGACTTTAACGACGAGATTCTTCCTCTGGCAGCCAGCGTTATGGCGGCAACAGCTGAAAAGAGGCTTCGAAAATTAAACGGCGGAGGCGACGGTGTTAACTAAAAACAGCGGGCAGCCTTCTGCATTCAAGCGTTTTTTAGAAAGCGACTTGATGTGGAAGTTTCTGCACTCTCCGGCTGCGATCATCAGCTTTGTCATTTGCGCCGGACTCTTGCTCTCTGCTTTTTTTGCGAGCTGGATCGCACCTTACGATCCTTTTGACCTGACTTCTTTTGACTTGTCGGATGCCTTTTTGCCTCCGGCTTGGATGGAAGGAGGCAAGTGGCAGTTTTTGCTGGGAACCGACGATCAAGGAAGAGATCTGCTTTCAGCCATTTTGTACGGGCTTCGGGTTTCCTTAGAGATCGGTTTATCTTCAGTCTTTATTTCTGTCGCGCTGGGTGTGTCTCTCGGTTTGATTTCCGGATATGCGGGCGGAGTTACGGATGCCGTCATCATGCGCTTTTGCGATGTGATGCTGAGTTTCCCGGCGATTCTTCTAGCTCTGCTGATTGACGGCATTATTCGCGTGATTCTGCCCGAGAGCATGCATGATCAGGCTGCCTACGGTGTTCTTATCTTTGCAATCTCTCTTTCTGGCTGGGTGCGTTATGCCCGTACGGTCAGAGGTGCGACGTTGAGTGAGAAGAGGCGCGATTATGTTCAGGCCGCAAAACTTTTCGGCGTGAGTCCGACAAGAGTCATGTTTACGCACATCCTGCCCAACGTTTTGGGCCCGGTCTTAGTGCTTGCGACAGTCCAAGTGGCCTTGGCGATTATTACGGAAGCGACCTTGTCGTTTTTGGGTGTCGGTGTTCCTCCGACGACGCCGTCTTTGGGGACCTTGATTCGCATCGGTAATGAGTTCTTGTTCTCGGGCGAATGGTGGATCACGATTTTCCCCGGTGCTGCACTTATTCTCTTTGTGCTGTCCGTCAATATGTTGGGCGACTGGCTGCGCGACGCACTTAACCCGAAACTTCAATGATGATTATGAATAATCAGCCGCTTTTAGAGGTTCGGAACCTCAAAGTAGAAATTCCGACAAGGAAAGGAACTCTGATTGCATTAGAAGATGTTTCTTTTAACTTGCAGGCCGGAGAAATATTGGGCGTGGTCGGGGAGTCCGGAGCCGGTAAGTCTATGGTCGGGAACTCCATCATCGGTCTTCTCGGAAAACCTGCCCATATCACGCACGGCGAGATCCTATTGGAAGGGAAGCGTATTGATAACTTGTCAGATGATGAAATGGAAAAGATCCGAGGTAAGAATATTGGTGCGATTTTCCAGGATCCGCTAACCAGTCTGAATCCTCTCTTTACGATCGGGGACCAGTTAATCGAAACGATCCGCATTCATTCCGATCTGAGTGAGAAAGAGGCTCGTGAAAGGGCCATTCGTCTTTTGGAAGCGACCGGGGTGCCGGCCGCAGACAAGCGAATGGACAACTATCCTCATCAGTTCTCCGGAGGTATGCGTCAGCGTGTGGTTATTGCATTGGCGCTCAGTGCAGATCCGAAACTCATCATTGCTGATGAGCCCACAACGGCGCTCGATGTATCGGTACAGGCTCAGATCATTGAACTTCTTAAAAAGCTTTGTGAAGAAAACGGTACGGCAGTTATTTTGGTGACGCACGATATGGGTGTCATTGCCGAGACAGCGGATCGCGTGGCCGTGATGTATGCGGGACGCCTGGCAGAAATCGGTCCTGTGGAAGAAATGATTCATGATGCCGAACATCCCTATACGATCGGTCTGATGGGATCTATTCCGAAAATCGGTGATGAACAGGATCGCTTGTCGCAGATCTCAGGGGCCATGCCGCATTTGAGTGAAGTACCTTCCGGATGCGCGTTTCATCCCCGCTGCCCTTTGGCCGAAAAAAAGTGCATTCGCGAGCGCCCAGGCCTTCAGTCTTGCGGCCATAAGTTCGTAGCTTGCTGGAAGGCGGGACGCCGCAATAAACAAATGCGGTTCCCGCAAGAGCCTTTCACTATCAGAGCGCCTGAGGATATGCCCAAATGATGAACGATAACGTAAAGTGCACTCAGTCCGTCCTGGTCAAGGTGCAGGATCTAAAGAAATATTTTGATGTCTCGCCTTCCTTGATCACCCGAGTGGTCGAGAGAAAGCCTCGGGCGCTGCTTAAAGCCGTCGATGGTGTTTCTTTTGAGATTCGCCGAGGCGAGACTCTGGCACTGGTAGGGGAGTCCGGGTGCGGGAAGTCCACCACTGCTCGAATGCTGGTAGGGCTGGATAAACCGACGTCCGGGACGGTTGAAGTTGACGGAAAAGATTTATACGCCTCTCGCGGCAAGGACGAGAAGCTCGTGCACGGCAAAATCCAGATGATTTTCCAGGATCCTTACGCAAGTCTCAATCCTCGCTGGAAAGTCGGACGCATTGTTGCGGAGCCGATCATCGCGCAGAAGATCATTAAAGATCCGAAAGAAATCGAAAACCGCGTGAATTCCGTCCTTCACCTTGTCAACCTTTCCAAAGAAGACAAGGACAAATATCCGCACCAGTTTTCCGGCGGTCAGAGACAGAGAATTTCCATTGCGCGCGCAATCGCGATTCATCCGGAGTTTCTCGTTTGTGATGAACCGACCAGCGCGCTGGACGTCTCCGTGCAGGCCCAAGTGCTGAATTTGATGCAGAACCTGCAGAGAGAAGTGGGCTTAACTTATCTGTTTATTTCTCACAACCTTTCGGTTGTCCATCACATCAGCGATCGCGTCGGCGTGATGTATTTGGGGCGCCTGGTCGAACTTGCAGATAAGCGGACGCTCTTTAACAAGCCGCGCCATCCTTATACACGGATGCTTTTGGATGCTATCCCGGATTTAAGCCAGACCCATCGGAGACGCACGCCGATTTCGGGCGAAGTGCCCAATCCGCTCTCACCGCCCACAGGCTGCCCGTTCCATCCCCGCTGTCCGCTTGCCAACGAACGTTGCCGCAAAGAAATGCCGCTTCGACAAATGATTGATTCACACGGATCCTTCTCTGAGGTGGCTTGTCACGCAGCAGAAGAAGGCAGGTTGTAATTTTTCATTGCGGTCGGCTGCCCAGACGTAAAAAAGAGAAATCCACAGTTTTTCAAACTTGCTACACTTAAAGTTTCAAATTTGCGTCTGTGCAGATTTTTATCGTCGTGTAAGCCTGGAATGATTTATCGTAAAGCACTCACATCCGAGTTATCCAATACCGCGGGAGGAGCATTCACTGTGCTCTTCTCGATTGTCGTTACTATCGGGCTTGTACGAATTCTGAATCAAACCGCAGGCGGCCGATACGACACAGGCTCTATCTTGGAAGTGGTCGCTTACACTTCTTTGATTAATCTGCCGGCCCTTATCTCATTAGCCCTGTTTTTAGCGGTTTTCATGACGCTGAACCGCTATTGGCGCGACAGCGAAATGTTCGTCTGGTTTTCCGCGGGCGGTTTGAGTCTGACATCCTGGATCCGGCCGGTTTTGCGCTTTGCGTTGCCTGTCATACTCGTTGTCGCAGCTTGCTCGGTTGTTGTTTCTCCCTGGTCAAGAGCGCAGGTGCAGGCTTATCGCGATCGTTTTGCTCAGAAAGAGGACATCAGCAAGCTTTCTTCAGGTCGATTCATTGAAGCAAAAAGCGGTCGTCAAGTCTTCTTTTTAGAAGGAGTCGATCAGGAAAAAGGTAAAGTCAAAACGCTTCTGATGGTGGAGCTCAAAAAAGACGGTTCCCGCTCCGTGCTTGTTTCCGACCGCGGTCATATAGAAAATAAACCGAACGGTGACCGCTACATTGTTTTAGACGACGGCCGCAAGTACGACACTAAGCCGTCGGGGCTCGGAGCCTCAGTGTCCGACTTTAGAGAATACGAAGTCAGAATGGACAGTTCTCCGTCGGAAGTCGGCGCGAACAAAAAGCTAAACGCGATGCCGATTGAGGAGCTGGTCAAAAGAACAGACAATCGTGCTAGGTCTGAGCTGTTTTGGAGAATATCCTGGCCGCTGGTTGCGCTAAATTTGGCCCTGCTTGCCATTCCGCTTTCCTATAACAATCCGCGCTCCATGAAATATTACGGACAGACAGCAGCGGTGCTGATCTTCATCCTTTATCTCAATGCGCTGTCGATTTTCCAGACCTGGATCACGCAAGGAAAGGTCGGCATTTTGAGTGCGACTTTGTACATGAATGTTCCGGTCGCAGTTCTGACCGCTTTCCTGTTCTATCGCCTGATGACGATAAATCAAGGGCGTTTTGATGCTTTCATTTATTGGCTGCTGAAGCCTTTCAGAGCAGCGGCGGGGTTGTTTAAGCGTAAGAAGGAGACACCATGAAAATCGTCTCCCGAATGATCTTTGCCCAGATCATGAAGAACTCTCTTTTTGTTCTTCTGACTCTGGTTGCCTTGTTTGCTTTCTTTGACCTCATCGGTCAGTCCGGCAATATCGGTACATCTTATTCCATGGGGCAGGCTTTCCTGCTGACGGCGCTGATTCTGCCGACACGATGCTATGAAGTGCTGCCGATTGCCGTGATGCTCGGCTCCATTTTTACGCTCTCGCGGCTCGCTTCAACGAGTCAGTTTACGGTCCTTCGCGTCTCCGGCATCGGACCGTGGCGATTCTGCGGCATGCTCCTTATGCCGGGTATCGTCCTTGTGATCTGTGCTTATCTTCTCGGAAATTTGGTTGCGCCTCCGGCTCAGCGTCTGGCAAAGGAATTCAAACTGGATATCAGCGGCTCAGCCTTTACCGGCAAAGAGCTCGACTCCGGCATCTGGGTTCGCGACGTGCAGCGCAATGAAGCAGGCGAACCGAAGAAAATCAGTTTTGTAAACGTTCAGAGGCTGCGTCCCGGAGAGGCGGCTTACGACTGGGTTATTTACGTCTTTGATCGTCCCGATCATCTGACGTCGATTGTGACGGCTAAGAGCGGTACGTATTCCGAGCAGGACGGCTGGGTGCTTCATGATGTCGTGGAAGAAACCGTACCGACGCTGCCTAAAGAGTCCAGAGCGCAGACCCAGGCGAGGGTAGAACGAAAAGTCATGAAGTCGATGGTTTGGGGCAAGAGCTTAGACGGCAACATCTTCGGTCTGCTGATGATTAAGCCTGAGGACATGTCTCTGCAGGAACTCCACTATTACATTGAATATCTGAAAGAGAACGGCCAGACTTATAAGCGCTTTGATACGGCGTTCTGGTCTAAAGCCTTCTACCCGCTGGCGATCTTAGTCATGCTGCTGCTTTCGATGCCTTTTGCTTATCAAAATGCGCGAGCAGGCGGTATGGCGATTAAGATTTTCTGCGGCATCATGATCGGTATCTTCTATTACGCCCTGAACAATCTCTTTGCGTTTATGAGTGCACTGGATAGTGTGCCGTCCATTATTTCGGCGATCCTGCCCTCGGTCATGATGACGCTCGCGGCCATTATTGCTATGTGGTATGTGGAGCGAAGGTCCTGAGCAATAGATACAGCAAAAGCGCCGATTCGGCGCTTTTACTCTTGCAGAAGGCTGAAAAAATCAGTCTGTTTCTTCCTTTTCTTCCTCTTTTGTTCGTTCTTTGATGTCTTGAATAATGCGTTCAGCTGCGAGCATGTCTTCTTCTTTACGGAGGTTCTCTGCGATCACGCAAAGCGATTTTTCAAGGTTATCCAGCTCCTCCTGACTCAAACCAACGAGTGCTCTGTCCTGCATTCGCTTCATATTGGTTTTGAGGCCTCGTTCGATGTCGCAGCCTTTTTTCGTTAATTTGACATACTTGCAGCGAAAATCGGCGGGGCTGTTCTTGCGCGTAATGAATCCCTTTGCTTCGAGACGCTTCATTAAACCCGTAATTGTGGGGTGAGACAACAGCAGCGCGGCCTGAACGCTTTGCTGGGTTACCTCATGTTTGCGGTTTTTGAAAAGGAACATCATGACGCTTGCTTGAGAGGATGTAATACCCAATGCGTCAAAATCCGCATTGCGGCATCGCTCCATCTGGTTATAAACGTAACGAAGGACTTTCAAAACGCCTTTCTCGTACTGATCACTCACTTTTAACTCCCACCTTTAGAGTGAGAAAACTACGTTCACTCACCCTTATGAATGAACAAATTATATGAATTAAAAAATAAGCGTCCTTTGCAGGACGCCTATAGTGGGAGAATGAAGAAATTAAATTACGCAGTTTGAGTTTTCTTCAGTTTTGCCGTTTCCACGAACTCCTTCAAAGCTTCGGCGGTATGGGTGGAAGCCTTGAGTAAACGCTGGGGTGGCCCCGCAAAGACATTTTTGCCTCCTTGGCTACCCCCTTCGGGACCCATATCGATAATCCAGTCGGCTTCTGCGATCACATCCAGGTTGTGTTCAATGACAATAACGGTGTTGCCGGCATCGACAAGTCGATGCAAAACTTTTATCAATTTATCGACATCTGCCATGTGGAGACCGACGGTCGGCTCATCAAGAACGTAAACCGTCTCCGGCAGCTTGCGGCCGCCCTTGCGGATGTCGTCCTTAACCTTAGAGAGCTCAGTGACGAGCTTGATGCGCTGGGCTTCGCCGCCCGAGAGTGTCGGAGAAGGCTGGCCCAAGGTCAGGTAACCGAGACCGACGTCCTGCATCAGTTTCAGCGGGTGAAGAATAGACGGGACCGACGCGAAGAACTCAACGGCTTCATCGACTTCCATCTTGAGCACTTCACCGATGCTTTTACCTTTCCACTTCACTTCCAAGGTCTCGTCGTTAAAGCGCATTGAATCGCATACATCGCAGTGAACCTTCACATCCGGCAGAAAGCTCATTTCCAAGGTTTTAACGCCTTGGCCTTCACAAGCTTCGCAGCGGCCGCCCTTTACATTGAAGGAGAAGCGGGAGGCGGTGTAGCCGCGAGCCTTGGCTTCTTCGGACTGAGCAAAGAGTTTACGGATATCGTCCCAGAAACCGATGTATGTGGCAGGGCACGAACGCGGTGTCTTGCCGATCGGAGTTTGGTCTACTTCAAGGATGCGGTCAACCGTTTCCCAGCCGGAGATACCTTGGCAGCCTTCCGGAGCCGGGACGGATTTTCCTTTCTCTCGAATCAAGGTGACCATGTTCTTTAAGAACACCTCGCGGGCTAAGGTCGACTTACCTGATCCCGAAACCCCGGTCAGAACGGTTAAACGTTTGAGCGGGAAGGAAGCGGTGACATCCTTGAGGTTATGAGAATTAGCACCGTTGACGGTGATCATCGGATCGGACTTCAATGTGCGGCGTTTTGCTTTGCACGTATGCATCAGCGGATGCTTTAAATAGTATCCGGTCAGAGAATTCTCAGCGGCCTCAATATCTTCTACGGAGCCTTGAGCAATCAGGCGTCCGCCTCGGGTGCCGGCGCCCGGACCGATATCGATGACGTGGTCGGCGCAGCGAATCGTTTCTTCATCGTGCTCTACCACCAGCAAAGAGTTGCCCTTGGAGGTGAGCTGCTCAAGTGCGGAAAGCAAAATCTTGTTGTCGCGCGGATGCAGACCGATTGTCGGCTCGTCCAGAACGTAACAGACGCCCTGTAGGTTAGTGCCGAGTTGGGAGGCTAAGCGGATACGCTGAGCTTCACCGCCCGAGAGCGTCGGTGCAGAGCGATCCAGGTTGAGGTAAGAAAGACCGACTTCCTTCAGGAAGGACAAGCGAGAGCGGATCTCCTGGAGCGCATCTCGAGCGATGTCGGCTTCACGGCCGGAAAGCTTGATGGTGCTGAAATAGTCCGCAGCCTGATCGATCGTCATCGCGGCAACTTCTGCGATGGACTTGTCATTGAAACGGACATTGAGCGCGATCGGATTGAGTCGTCGGCCGTGACAGTCAGGACAAATGATCAGCTCTTCAGACATGGCTTCGGCTGTCAATTCACCGGTATTCTCGTCCACCGCCAGTGCAGTTTGGAACGGCTTAAAACCGTTGCCCATACAGGTCGGGCACCAGCCGTGCTTAGAGTTGTAAGAGAACAAGCGCGGGTCAAGTTCGGGGAAGCTCTTCTGGCAGTTCGGACAGTTGGAGGTCGAAGAGAAAGTGCGTTTTTTGCCCTTTTGCTCGATATCCAGGATTCCCTTGCCGAAATCCAGTGTGACGGCGACGAGCTGCTTGATTTCTCCTTCGTTTTCGGGAACTACTTTGACCGTACCAGTGGGCAGGTCGATGTTGTGTTCCGTGAAACGAGACAAAGAAGGAAAGCGGAGCGTAGAGACTTTTTCTCCGTCCACGATCAGGTGCTCATAGCCTTTGTTTCTCGCCCAAACCGCCAAATCTTTGTAGAAGCCCTTGCGGTTTTTGACCAGCGGCGCAAGGAAAGTAATTTCCTTACCCTTATAAGCTTTCATAATCGAAGCGAAGATCTGTTCCTTAGACTGCTTGATGACCGGCACGTTGCAGGTCGGGCAGTACTGTGTTCCGAGCTTCACGTAGAGAAGACGCAGGAAATGATAGATCTCCGTCATGGTTGCGACGGTGGATTTCTGGCCGCCGCGGGAAGTGCGCTGTTCAATGGCAACAGTCGGCGGGATACCGTAAATGGCGTCGACATCCGGTGCGCCTGCAGGCTGCACCATTGAGCGCGCAAAGGCGTTGAGTGATTCCAGATATCTGCGCTGACCTTCGTTAAAGATCAAATCGAAGGCCAAAGTTGACTTACCCGAGCCCGAGACGCCGGTGACCACGGTGAACTTGTTGCGCGGGATCTGAAGAGAAAGGTTCTTCAAATTGTGTTCGCGTGCGTTGACGACCGTGATGGCGTCTTTGGGGTAAGACAGGGCCTTCGGCTCTTCCTGAGGCTTGAAGTTCGTGAAGTAGGCGCTCGGGTTTTTCTCCTTGAGGGCCTTGTTGTAGGCGGCCAAAGCCAAGCCGGTCGGTGTGTCCTTGATACGGAAATCTTTGGGCGTGCCCGCAAAAAGTTCACGTCCGCCGCGCTCGCCGCCTTCGGGTCCGAGTTCGATAATCCAGTCGGATGCGTTGATCACGTCAAGGTTGTGTTCAACCAAAAGGACTGAGTGACCGGACTGAACCAGTTCCTGCAGCGACTTCATCAGTTTGAAAACGTCGTCGAAGTGCAGGCCGGTCGTGGGTTCGTCAAAGATGAAGAGCGTGTGTTTGCTCTCGCCTTTGAGAGCATCGGCAAGGTGTTTGGCGAGTTTGAGACGCTGAGCTTCGCCGCCGGATAAAGTCGGAATCGGCTGGCCGAGCTTGAGATAGTCCAGGCCGACTTTAACGAGCGGCTCGAGATTGCGCACGATTTCTTTGTTTTCTTTGAAGAAGTCGAGGGCTTCGGCAATCGTCATATCGAGCACTTCGGCAATGTTGGCTTCTTTGCCGTTGCGAGACAGTTTGACCTCGAGGATCTCACTGCGGTAGCGGGTGCCTTTGCATTCCGGGCAGCTTAAATACACATCGGATAGGAACTGCATTTCGATGTGTTCGAAACCGCTTCCGGAGCAGGCAGGGCAGCGGCCCGTTCCGGAGTTAAAGGAGAACGTTCCGGCTTCATATTTACGCTTCTTGGCTTCCGGAGAAGCCGCAAAGAGACGGCGGATGGTTTCGAACGCGCCCATGAAAAGCGCAGGCGTGCTTCGTGTCGTTTTACCGATCGAGGACTGATCGACAAAGGAGACATCGCCGATGTTTTCGGTGCCGAGGAGTTTCTCGAATTTGCCCGGGGCCTCTGTGGACTTGCCCTTGGCTTTCATCAAGGCCGGAACCAGGATGTCTTGGACCAGGGTGGACTTACCGGAACCCGAGACGCCCGCAATACACACGACCGAGTGCAGCGGAATACGGATGTCTAAGTTTTTAAGGTTATGCTCGGAGGCGCCCAACAGAACCAGTGCGGGGTTAGCCGGGTTGATGCGTTTGTGAGCAGAATGCGGGAAGGTTCTTTCGCCGCGCAGGTAAGAACCCGTCAGCGAACGTGCTTTTTTGAGCTCTTCCGGCGTGCCGTCAAAAACAATTCTGCCGCCGTTGGCGCCGGGTCCGGGACCCATATCAATAATGCGGTCGGCCGCGAGCATCACTTGAGGGTCGTGTTCGACGACAACCAAAGTATTGCCGGCGCGGCGCAGACGTTTCATGACGGAGTTCACGCGGTCCATATCCTGCGGATGCAGACCGATAGAAGGCTCATCGAGAACGAACAATGTATTGACCAGCGAAGTGCCGAGAGCGGTGGTCAGGTTAATACGCTGAACTTCTCCGCCGGAGAGCGTGCGGCTCTGACGGTCAAGATTGAGATAACCGAGACCGACTTCCGTGAGGTAACGCAGGCGGGAGCGGATTTCGTCGAGCAGCATGCCGCAGCCTTCTTCGAGCACCGGAGAAAGTTTGAGCTCATCGAAGAAGATTCTGAGTCTTTCGATCGGGAGCAGCATCAGGTCACGGATATTCAATCCGGGCAAATCGCGAAGGATGGCGTCGGAGAAAGTCGCGTTGGCTGGACGCCAGCGCGGATGAGAGCCTAACGCATGATCGGCGTTTTCTTTGGTGCCGATGCGCCAAAGGAGCGCGTCGGGTTTAAGACGAGCGCCGTGGCAGTCCGGGCAGGCAGTGTAGCTGCGATAGCGGGAGAGCATGACGCGGACGTGCATCTTGTAGGCTTTCGTTTCAAGCCATTCGAAGAAATGTTTAACGCCGTACCATTTCTTAGAACGGAAGCTTGTCCATTTCGGATCGCCGAAGCAGACCCAATCCTTTTCTTCCTGGGTCAGATCACGGTAGGGCTTGTTGACATCGAGCCCGCGTTCAGCGGCATAACGCAGAAGGTCATCCTTGCATTCGGAATAGCTTTCCGTATTCCAAGGTTTGATCGCACCCTCTTTAATAGAAAGGCTTTCATCGGGGATGACTAAGCCATAATCCACGCCGATGATTCTTCCGAAGCCGCGGCAGGTATCGCAGGCGCCTAGCGGAGAATTGAAGCTGAAGGTCGAATCATGCGGGCGCGCGTAGGTAATTCCGCACTCAGGACAAGTGAGCGCAGCGGAAAATTTCCAAACTTCTTCATCGGCGCCGGGGACGCGGACTTTGAGTTCCATTAAACCCTTACCGAGACGGAGCGCCGTTTCGACGGCTTCCACGGCACGGCTGCGGGTGACGGACGGTTTAAAGCGGTCGGCAATGACCTCAATGTCGGAGCCGTTCGTTTTGTCCTGAGAAACGACAGTGCAGCGTGTAAAGCCCTGAGCCTCCAGGCCGGCAATGGCGGTTTCGGGTGGAAGCGAGGCAGGGACGTGCACGTGGAAGCACACGCTTAGGCGTGCGTCCGGAGAAACGTTTTCTAAGCGCTCGGCGATGTCTTCCCAGATATCCTGAGGGCTTTCTTCACGCACCAGGCGTCCGCAGCAGCGGCAGTAAAGCGAAGAAGCCTGAGAAAAGAGCATCTTCAGATGATCGTTGATCTCAGTCATCGTGCCCACGGTCGAGCGCGAGTTTCTGACCGGATTGGTCTGGTCAATCGCGATAGCGGGCGGTACACCTTCGACTTTGTCGACCTTAGGGCGATCCATACGGTCCATGAACTGGCGAACGTAGGGGCTGAAAGTTTCGACATAGCGGCGCTGGCCTTCGGCATAAAGGGTGTCAAAAACCAAAGAGGACTTACCCGAGCCGGAGACGCCGGTGACGACGGTTAATTTGCCGTGTTCGAAAGAAACGTCGATATTTTTTAAGTTGTTTTGTTTTGCTCCGCGGACGGAGATAAATTCTTTTGCGTTGTTCTTAGTCTGCATGTTCTTCCAAGTTAACGGAGTAGGCCGCCTATAATGGAATCCGAAGGTGATTTTTAAAGACGGCACTTTGGTAGCGTTAACTATACTCTCGTCAAGATTTCAGGAAAATCAACGAGTTGTGAGGGAATGTTTGAAATCGAAACGAAAAGAAACGCAAACGGAAGGCAAAAATAAACCCGCCTCGGCATCTGTCGGGCGGGTGTCGGACTCATTGGAGAGTCTGCGATTGCATCAAGCAGAAAAGAGGATTAATTGCCTCTGCGCTTTGCAGCATTGTCTTTGACCTGACGGGCCAAAGAGTCAAAAGCAGCGCGAACGGCTGCGTGGGCGTCTTCGTTCTTCGTGTTCATGATGAATTCGTGGCCGGGAGCGTTAAGAGAAACGCGAACGCTGCACTCTCTGCCTTGGTTCTGGTGGCGGCCTTCGCTTTCAACGGCAACGCGGCAGCTGATCAGATCAGCGTCAAACTTGTGGAGTCCTTCGACTTCTTTTGCGATTAAATTTTCAAGAGCTTCAGAACGATCGATACCGTGGAAACTAACTTGCAGTGGAAGCTTCATATAATCCTCACTTTCTTTTTAAAACTTCTACCCCCAATTGTTTCATATTTTTCGAATAATTGTTAGGGATTTTTAAACTTGCTTTTTTTGGAGCAAAATAGAAGAAGTTGTGTTTTCGCTGAATTTCACTGAAAAATAAACGAAGTTAATGAAAATTCGGCGGTTACCTAAGAGAAAACCCCTCTTTGCTTAATTTTCTTATTCTTCCGGGCGCCTTTGTTAACTCGTTTTAGGCGGTAAAAAAAGGACAGATATCGATAATTTTTAGGCCGGATTCGTTTAATACGGTACAAAAGAAATCCAATTCGGCAGACTCTTTTACAAGAGAGAGAAGAAAATTCGGCCATCGGTCTGCTCGTTGTGTTAGTTTGACAATACAAGTCCGGCTTTTAGCTCCACCGCCGGAAATTAATCAAAGTATCTACGAGGCTCTTCCGGATGATTGGAACCACAGAATTGATAGCTTCTCTGGACTTAGGGACGAGTAGTGCCCGAGCGATTATTTTTAATGCGGAGGGGCGGCCCCTGGCAGCTTGTCAAAAACCGCTCACTCAATATTTTCCGTACGACGGCTGGGTCGAGCAGGATGCCGAGGAAATCTGGCTGAAACAAAAAGAATGTTTGCTAGGCGCATTGGCCGATCTCAAGCTGTCCGGATCGGCGCTGCGGGCGCTTGGTATCACAAATCAAAGAGAGACCACGATCGTATGGTCGAAGAAAACCGGAGAGCCGATCTATCGCGCGATTGTTTGGCAGGACAGGCGTACTGCGGCTTTTTGCGAGCGGCTTCACGACAATGGGTTTGAGCCTTTAATTCATGACAAAACCGGACTTTGTCTGGATCCTTATTTTTCCGCCTCGAAGGTTCGCTGGATATTAGACAACGTTGAGGGTGCGAGAGAGAAGGCTTTGGCCGGCGAGCTTTTATTCGGCACTGTCGACAGCTGGCTTATTTGGAATCTGACAGGAGGTTTAGAGCACATCACGGACGTCTCGAATGCTTCCCGCACACTCTTATTTAATATTCACAATTGCCGCTGGGATGAGGAGCTGCTGGATATCTTCGGCATTCCGGCGTCCATGCTCCCCCGCGTCGTGCCAAGCTCCGGCCTCATCGGCAGGACGGAGCCTGCAATCCTCGGCGCTTCGATTGACATCTGCGGCGCGGCAGGAGACCAGCAGGCAGCTACCTTCGGGCAGGCATGCTTTCAGCCCGGCATGACCAAAAATACTTACGGCACCGGCGGCTTCCTTCTTATGAATACAGGTTCGACGCCTAAGTTATCCGACAACCGGCTTTTGAGTACCGTCGGCTGGAAGATTCCGGACGCAACCAGCTATGCTTTGGAAGGAAGCGTTTTTGTAGCGGGCGCAGTTGTGCAGTGGCTTAGGGAGGGTATGGGACTGATTGAGACGAGCGCGGAAATCGAGAGTCTGGCGCGGCAAGTTAAAGACAACGGAGGCGTTTACTTGATCCCGGCTTTTGTCGGATTAGGAGCCCCTTACTGGGATCCTCACGCACGAGGATTAATGATCGGTCTGACTCGTGGAACGACACGCGCGCATATTGCTCGGGCTGCATTAGAATCAATAACATTCCAGTGCAATGACGTACTTCGGGCAATGATGAATGATGCCGGCGCGCGGCTCACCGAGCTGCGGGTAGACGGCGGCGCCTCGGAAAATGATCTGATGATGCAGTTTCAGGCAGATATTTCCGGCGTTCCGGTCGCGCGTCCCGAAGTGGTTGAGACTGCGGCTTTGGGAGCAGCTTACTTAGCCGGCCTTGGCTGCGGGGTATGGAAGAGCACGGAAGAAATTGAAAAGTTGTGGCGGCGCGAGCGGACGTTTGAGCCGACGATGTCGCAGGATCAACGCGAATTTTTAACGACACAATGGGGCCGGGCAGTGGCGCGGTCTAAAGGATGGGAGCAGTAAGAATGGACTTCAACGCAAAGACTAATCCGGGGCGAGAAAGCCGTCTTCAGCAATTGGAAGAGGACAAAGTCTGGGATGTGCTCATCATCGGCGGTGGTGCGACCGGCGCCGGTATTGCGGTTGATGCCGCTGCTCGCGGTTTTTCCACAGTGTTGTTTGACACGCAGGACTTTTCCGAAGGTACTTCCAGCCGTTCAACTAAATTGATTCACGGCGGTGTTCGCTATATGAAGAATCCCCGCGACTGGAAGCTGGTTCGCGAGGCGATGATCGAGCGCAAATTGCTTTTGGGCAACGCACCGCATATTGTCCATCCGGAACCGTTCATTCTTCCCTGCTACGAGAACTTTGAGCGCGAATACTACATGGCCGGCCTCTGCCTTTACGGCGCCATGGCCTACGGCGGCTACGAAGTCGGCAAGACCGAATTCCTTTCCGCGGCCGAAACCATTCGCCGTTTGCCTGGCGTCAAAGCCGACGGCTTAAAGGGCGGTGTTCAGTTCTGGGATGCTCAGTTCGATGATTCCCGTCTCAATATTGCCTTGATGAAAACTGCCGAGGCCCGCGGTGCGCTTTTACTGAACTATGTGCCGGTCGTGGGATTCGAAAGAGGATGCGGCGGCGAAATTACGGTTGTGAAAGTCAAGGATAAGTTCAGCGGCAAAGAATACAGCGTTAAGACCCGTATGGTCTTTAATGCAGCCGGCGTCTGGGCTGATGAAATCCGCCGCATGGTTTCTCCGGACGTGAAGCCCTTTATCCGCGCCTCTCGAGGCTCTCATATTGTTGTCAGCACGGATCACTTCGGCGGCAAGACCGGCATGTTTATTCCGAAAACTTCCGACGGACGTGTGCTCTTCTGCATTCCCTGGCACGGCGTTCTTGAAATTGGAACCACAGACAAGGAAGAAAAAGACATCTCCTTCAATCCGGAGCCGACGGAAGAAGAAATCGAATTCATGCTCGAGACGGCCCGCAAGTATCTGGCCTATCCGATTTCGCGCAAGGACGTCTTGGCTTCCTTTGCTGGACTGCGTCCTCTGTTTAATCCGAATGCCGGCGGTTCGACCGCAGCCGTGTCCAGAGAGCACTCGGTCATTCCTGAATTCAAGAACATGATTACGGTTACCGGCGGCAAGTGGACGGCTTACCGCAAGATGGCCGAGCATGCCATGTCTGTGGCTGTGGATCAAGGCTTAATTTATAAGCGTCCGTGCCCGACGAAATATATGTCGATCTATCGGGACAACGAGTTCAATCCTGACGAACTCGAAGCCGAGATTCTCAACGGCACGCTGACGGATGAACAGCTGAAGGCCTACGCAGTACACTGCCGCGACACGCAGTTTGCTATGACACCGGAAGATGTTCTTTACCGCCGTCTGAGAATCGGCCAGATGAATAAGGCCAAGACAGAAGAACTTCTGCCTAAGATCAAAGACGTTTTCGAAGCTCAAGCTTCCGAATAAAAGTTTGGCCGAGCAAAGTTTGCTCGGCCAAATTGCAAAAAACTTTATCAAAGAGGTATCAAGTTGAATTGACTTGATTTTTTACGTATAATCCTGTCCTCTCTGTTGGAGCGTTGTCCTTTCGTCATCGCTCGTCCGTTGTAAATAATGTCGTCTCGGGAATTAATCCGCCCGAGCTTAAAGATAATTTGCGGCGCATCTGTATGCGCCAAATTTATAGGTGAATAGTAATGAAAACCTTCTCGGCCAAGCCGCTTGAAGTGAAGCGTGAATGGTACGTGGTTGATGCAACCGATAAGGTTGTCGGCCGCCTTGCCGCTGAAATCGCTCTCAGACTCCGTGGCAAAGACAAGCCTGAATACACACCGCACGTCGACACGGGCGATTACATCATTGTTGTCAACGCTGACAAGCTCGTCATGACCGGTGCTAAAGCTGAAGACAAGAAGTATTTCCGTCACTCCGGCTACCCCGGCGGCGTATACGAGACCACTTTCCGCAAGATGCAGGAAAAGCATCCCGGCCGTGCTCTCGAAATCGCAGTTAAAGGCATGCTTCCGAAGGGCCCGCTTGGCTACGCCATGTTTAAGAAGCTCTTCGTTTATGCCGGCAGCGACCATAAACACTCCGCCCAGCAACCCAAACAGCTTGAGATCTAAAAAATGATTGGAAATTACAACTACGGCACTGGCCGCCGCAAGAGCTCCGTTGCTCGCGTCTTCATGAAGCGCGGCACCGGCAAGATCGAAATCAACGGCCGTTCTCTTGATGAGTACATCCACCGCGAAACCGGCCGTATGGTCGTTCGTCAGCCGCTCATCCTCACCGACAACGTCGAAACATTCGATATCAAAGTCAATGTTCGCGGCGGCGGTGAATCCGGTCAGGCCGGCGCTATCCGTCACGGTATTACTCGCGCTCTGATCGATTACGATGCAGCTCTCAAGTCTGTTCTGTCTCAGGCAGGTCTTGTTACACGCGACGCTCGTGAAGTCGAACGTAAGAAAGTCGGTCTTCGCAAGGCACGTCGTCGTAAACAGTTCTCCAAGCGTTAATTCGCTGCAGAATTGCGGACACTGCCTTCGGGCGGTTTTCAACAAAGGTCGCTTCGGCGGCCTTTCGTTTTTTCTACAGCTGAAAACTTTTAGCTGCAGAAAGCCCGCTGAGGTTCACGGACGATATACTTTTCAAAAGTTTGTTCAAATCCTCATTCCTAAGGGCTGCAAATGAAAAAAGTAAAAGTCGGCATTGTGGGCGGTTCCGGTTACACGGGCATTGAATTACTCCGTCTTTTGGCACAGCATCCGCATGCGGAGATTGTCACGATTACGGGTCGAAAGGACGCCGGAACGCATGTTGCCAAGATGTTTCCTTCACTCAGAGGACGAGTGGATTTGGTTTTTGAAGATCCTGCTTCCGCACCTCTGGATCAATGTGATGTCGTCTTCTTTGCGACGCCGCACGGCGTTGCGATGAGCATGGCCGAAGAGCTCACTTCTAAAGGCGTCAAGGTCATTGACCTCGCTGCCGACTTCCGTCTGAAAGACAAGGAAATTTTCAAAAAGTGGTACAAGATGGACCACAAATGTCCCGATATTTTGGCGAAAGCCGTCTACGGCCAGCCGGAAAGCATGCGGGACGAAATGAAGAAGGCAGACGTTCTCGGCATGGCCGGCTGCTATCCGACCACCATTGAATTGGGGCTTATGCCGCTGCTCAAACTTCATAAAGAAGTCGGTGATATTGTTAACCTAGACGTTTCGATTGTTGCGGACAGCAAGTCCGGCATCAGCGGCGCCGGCCGCAAAGCCGATATCAGTCTGAACTGCGCCGAGTTTTCCGATAATTTCAAAGCCTACGGGGTTGCAGGACACCGTCATGAGCCGGAAATGGTGCAGCAGCTGAGCCTTTTTGCCGGAGAAACTGTTCCTCTGACGTTTATTCCTCATTTGCTGCCCAATATTCGCGGCATCTTCTCCACGATTTATGTACGATTGAAAGAAAAGGGCAAGAGCGTCGATTATCAGGCTCTTTATGAAAAAGCTTATGCCGAAGAACCGTTTGTCGACGTGCTGCCGGAAGGCTCGCTGCCGGAGACGAGAATGGTGCGCGGCTCCAACATGGTCCGTATTGCGCTCTACCGCAAAGAACCGGATCTTTTGGTGATTTTGGTGGTTGAGGACAACTTGGTCAAAGGCTCGGCCGGGCAAGCTGTACAGGCCATGAACCTTGTCATGGGCCTTCCCGAAACTGAAGGTCTTGAGCAAATCGCTTTGGTTCCGTAAGAAAGCGATCAATAAAGGCCGAAGGGCCGCGAAAAGCGGTCCTTCGTGCTAAATGTGATTAAGAATTTTTCAGTAGCTTCGGGTTCAGAGTGTAAGTCCCGACGGTGGAGGCCGACGCGAGGATGTGGCCTTTCATGGCTTCTATGACATCTCTGCCGTTGAAGCTCCCCTTGAGGGGCAGCAGCGGAAAGTCGACTGCGTAAACAGTAAAGACATAGCGGTGAACTCGTTCATCGTTCCACGGAGGGCACGGACCGTCATAGCCATAATAGTGTCCTTCGTTGTTCGGGTCGCCTTTGAAAGCATCGGTATAGTCGTTGAGTCCCTGGCGCATGCCGTTGGCACAGGCCGGCCCTCTTTTGCCGCGGGGAGAGATGCCTTTAGAAAGCGTGGCTGCATCGATGCAGGGCTCTTCCGGCACGATATCAACCAATACCCAGTGAAAAAAGCTTGTTCTCGGGGCATCGGCCGGAATCGTTTCTCCTTCGACGTTGGCTTTGGAAAAATCAGCAGGGACGTCGTTGTCTTCGCAAATGACGATTAACGACTTTGTTCCGAGAGGCGGGTTAGACCAGGCAATCTGAGGATTTCGGTTGCCTGCCGGCAGTGTGTGTTCTTTTCCCATCGGGTCGGGTTTTGCAAAGGCAAAACCTTCGGGGATGGGCTTGCCGTCTTTAAAAGAGTCGCTCCAAACGCGAAAAATCGTATCCATTATTTTTCCTAGTCTTTCTTCTTGGGGTAGCAAAGGCGGAACGTCACAGGACCGTCGTTAACGAGGCTAATCTGCATATGGGCGCCGAACACGCCTGTCACCGGGTTAAAGCCGAGGGCCCGGAGCTTCTCGAGAAAACGCTCATAAAGGGCCTTTCCGAGGGCGGGGTCTGCTGCCGGAGAAAAGCTCGGGCGCGTACCGCTGTTGGTGTCGGCAGCCAGCGTGAACTGGGATGCCACGAGAATTCCGCCGCCGACAGCCTTCAGGCTCAGGTTCATCTTGCTGTCGGCGTCACTGAAAACTCGGTAATCGGCGACCTTCTCTGCGAGGGCGTCGGCATACTCGAGTTTATCGTTTTTTTCTCCGCATACCAGAACCATCAAGCCCTGACCGATACTGCCGCGGAATTTACCATCGGCAGTAATCGACGCTTCCGAGACGCGCTGAATCAATGCGATCATGACTGGAGGTTACTTCAGTGTGACTTTAGCCCATTTTCTCTTGCCGACCTGAAGCGTATAAGTTCCGGGCTGGACCTGGAGGGCTTTATCTGTGACCTTTTCGCCGTTCAGATGAACGCCGCCTTGCGTGACGTTGCGTCCTGCTTCAGTGGTAGACGGTGCCAAACCGGCTTCTTTGATGAGCTTAAGGATGCCCATCGCTTCGCCGGTGTTTTCGAGCGTGACTTCAGGAATATTTTCAGGAACGGCACCCTTGCGGAAGCGATTGATGAATTCCTGCTCGGCAGCGTCGGCAGCTTCGGCGTTGTGGAAGCGCGTGACGATTTCTTTAGCCAGCATGACCTTGGCGTCGCGCGGATTGCGGCCGGCTTCGCACTCTTTCTTGAGCTGCTGAATTTCTTCGTTGCTTCTCATAGAGAGCAGGTCGAACCAGTTCCACATCAGATCATCGGACAAGGACATGACTTTGCCGAACATTTCGTTCGGTTCTTCAGTGATACCGATGTAGTTATGTTTGGACTTGCTCATCTTATTGACGCCGTCCAAACCGACGAGCAGAGGCATCGTGATAATGCACTGAGCTTCTTGGTTGTACTGACGCTGCAGCTCACGGCCGACCAAGAGGTTGAAACGCTGGTCGGAGCCGCCGAGTTCGACATCGGCTTCAAGCTCAACAGAGTCGTATCCCTGCATCAGCGGGTAGATCAACTCGTGCATGGCAATCGGAGCCTGAGAAGCAAAACGCTTGGCGAAGTCATCGCGTTCAAGCAGACGGGCAAGCGTATAGCGGGAGGCGAGTTTGATGAAGCCGGCCGAGCCTAATTTATTGCACCATTCGGAGTTAAAACGAACTTCGGTTTTGTCTTTGTCCAAAACTTTGTAGGCCTGATCGAGATAAGTCTTAGCATTGGCCTCGATCTGTTCACGAGTCAGCGGCGGACGAGTGGTGTTGCGGCCGGAAGGATCACCGATCGCGCTGGTGAAGTCGCCCACAAGGAAGATCACCGTATGACCGAGGTTTTGGAATTGACGAAGTTTGTTCAAGACGACGGTATGACCCAAATGAATGTCGGGAGCCGTGGGGTCAAGACCTAATTTAATTCTCAGAGGTTTACCGGTTGCTTTCGAACGAGCCAGCTTTTGTTCGAGCTCTTCTTCAACGAGGAGCGTGTCTGTGCCGCGTTTAATCAGCGCTATCGCTTCCTTAATATCTTCCGTTACCGGAAACTTTTTTGCCTGAGCAGTATCTGTCATTTTTAGAAAAATCCTGAATTATGTAGGTGGTACCCCGTGAAGACTTGAGAAAATTAATGTTTTATAATCAGTCGACTCAAATCCGAAGGGCAGATTTCCAAAACAGCCCTTATTCTACTTTCTCTGCCCGACATTGTCAGATATCGGGGATGTGGGAGTGTTCGTTTTTAATAGAGAGATCAGAGTGAAGCCGTTTAGAACCAAATTTACGAAGATTTTGACAGGTCTGGGTGTGACTGCGGCTTTACTGTTTTCCATTCCCTCTTTGGCTGTTTCTCAGGAAACAGCTCTTCCCGGGAAAGGCGAAGTGGTATTAGAGAAAGCCGGCGAGATTGAACTCGGGGATTTGATTCAGCAGTGGGCCAGCGAGATGGATCATGTTTACGCCGAGACTCGCATCCAAGCAAAAGACACGAACAAAAAGATTTTCGAAAGATTGGGCATTAACGACAAAGCATTTGTTCGTTATGTAAATTCCATTAAAGGTAAAGAGAATCCTTTTGCTCGCCTCCAGACAGGACGTTTGATTCAGGCCCGCCTGACACCGACCGGAGAAGTGATTTCTCTGCGCGTTTTCCGTCCGATTGACTCCTTGTCTCGCGACGTCGCTTATTTCCAGGTTAGCAAAGAATCCGGAAAATTTAAGCACGCCAACTTAAAGAGCGAGATTGACGCTTTCCCGATTGCCTCTTCCGCAGTGATTAAAACTTCGCTCGAGAGCGCAGCCGTTTCGGCCAATATTCCTGCCAATGTTTTGACACAGATCAAAGAAAGACTGAGCACCTCGATGGATGTGAACAAAGGTGTTGCCGTCGGCGATTCTTTCAGCGTTATTTATGAACGCCGTCAGATTGACGGTGCTGACCTTGGTTCCGGCAAACTTTTGGCGATTGAATATTTCTCCAAAGGCAAGACCATTGATTCTTACTGGTACGAGGGCGAAGGCGTCGAGGGCTACTTTGATTCCGAAGGCAACAACACGGACATTACGTTCCTGCGTATGCCCTGTGAAGCCCGTGTAACCTCTACTTTCAACCGCGTCCGCAAGCATCCTGTGACGGGACGCCTGCGTCCGCACTGGGGCGTTGACCTCGGTGCACCGCGCGGAACTCCGGTTTACGCAGCCGGCGACGGAGTGATTTCTTCCAAGAAATATCAACGCCGCGGCTACGGTTACTGGCTTGAGCTGACTCATGCCGGCGGTTATAAATCCCTTTATGCTCACTTAAGCAAGTACGCTCCCGGCATGGCCGAAGGCGTCAGAGTTAAGAAGGGACAACTGATCGGATATGTCGGTACTTCCGGTATGGTGACTGGTCCTCATCTTCACTATGAACTGAAGAAAGACGGTCAGCAGATCAATCCGCTCATCGCCGATCTTCGAACCGGAGAAAATCTGAAAGAGGATGCGCTGGAAGATTTCAAGCTTGCAATCTCTCCAATGCGCCGCCAGATCGCAATGCTGAGCCGACTTCAGCTTGCGCAGAATTCAGCCGCAACAGGTTCGGACTAAACGACTTGTTAGAATTTGAGGCCTCAGTTGTATGAGGCCTTTGTTTTTATGTGCACTCCGAATATTCCTATTTACGTCGGCATGATGTCCGGCACCAGCATGGACGGTGTTGATGCTGTCGCATGCGTTTTTAATGAAAAAGGCTGTCAATTTATTGCCCGCAGTTTTGAGCCTTACTCGGACATGCTGCGCGAAAGCCTGCTTTCCTTGTGTCAGACCGGACCGGACGAAGTCTTCCGCATGCAGAACGGTGCCAACGAGATCGCAAAGATTTATGCAAAGGCTTTCAATAAGCTGCTGACAGACAGCGGACTAAATTACAAGAACATCCGGGCGATCGGTGCGCACGGGCAGACGATACGGCACAATCCGCAGATCGGCGCGAGCACTCAGCTGATCAACGGGGCTTTACTGGCGGAGCTAACAAAAACGGATGTGATTACGGATTTCAGAAGCCGTGACTTGGCTGCCGGCGGAGAAGGGGCACCGCTGGTTCCCGCCTTTCATAAGTGGGTGCTGAGCGGAGATGTGCCGCGCGGCATTTTAAATATCGGCGGCATCAGCAATCTTACCGTATTGCCCGAGCGCGGCAGCGACGACGAAGTTCTGGGTTTTGACTGCGGTCCCGGAAACGTGCTGATGGATGCATGGATCGAAAAGGTCAACCACGTTCGATATGATCAGGATGCCGTGTGGGCACGTAGCGGTAAAGTCATTCCGCAGCTGCTGGAGAGCTTGAAACAGGAGAAATTCTTTTCTCAGGTTCCGCCGAAGAGCACCGGACGGGAACTTTTCAACCTGCCTTGGCTGGAAGCCCGATTAAACGGAGAAAAGCCGGAGGACGTGCAGCGGACGCTGGTTTCCTTTACTGCAGAAACCGTCACGGATGCGATTCGCAATTTTGCGCCGCACATCAAAGAGCTGAGAGTCTGCGGCGGAGGCGCCAAGAATCCTCTGATGATTAGTGAGCTGGCACTGCTCAATCCCGAGTTGGTTGTCACGACAACTGCGGACCTCGGCGTGGATCCGCAGGACGTTGAGGGGTTAGCGTTTGCGTGGCTGGCTTATCGTTTTGACCGTCGCGAGTCAGGAAATCTGCCGAGTGCCACCGGCGCATCCGGTTCTCGAATTCTGGGCTGCCTATATCCTGCATAAACGAAAAGACCTCCTTGCGGAGGTCTCTGACGATTTTGTCGTGTCTTAATGCTTAGACGGAGAAGCTGGAGCCGCAGCTGCAGGTTGTCGTTGCATTCGGGTTCTTAATCACGAACTGTGCGCCTTCGAGGTCTTCTTTGTAGTCGATCTCAGCGCCGACGAGGTACTGATAGCTCATAGAGTCGATCAGGAGGGTGACTCCGTTTCTGACCATCACAGCGTCGTCTTCGTTGGTGGTTTCATCAAAAGTGAAGCCGTACTGGAAACCGGAGCATCCTCCGCCCTGAACGAATACTCTGAGTTTGAGATTCGGGTTGCCTTCCTCGTCAATCAGTTCTTTAACTTTGAGGCTGGCGGCATCGGTGAAGATAATGGGGTCGGGAAGCTTGATCTGTTCCTGATCCTGAACATTGTTTTCAGCCATTATTTTTCCTTGCAATAAGTAAATTTAGTACTACGGATTATAGAGAATCCATCAATAGCACAAGGCCGGATTAGGTCATAATTTGTGAAAACAAACGGATTCCGTCCAATAGATTAAGCCGTTTGATTTTAGGAAGCGAAGCCGCGTTCAGCGGAGTTTCAAACTTATAATTCTTTGATAATCGCCTGCGGATCAACCCCCGCAGTTTTATGGCTTACTTATGGGAAAAGCACATGTTCAACAAGAATTCGACCATCGAAATATCTGACCCGGCTGTATGGGAAATCATTCAAAAAGAGGGCAAACGTCAGGAAGATCAGATTGAACTGATTGCCAGTGAGAACTACGCCTCTCCGGCCGTTATGGCGGCCCAAGGCTCGGTGCTGACCAATAAGTATGCCGAAGGATATCCCGGCAAACGCTACTACGGCGGATGCGAATATGTAGATGAAGCCGAAACACTTGCTAAAGAGCGTGCGCTCAAACTCTTCTGCGAACCTGTCGGCGTAGATATGGCAGTCAACGTACAGCCGCACTCCGGAGCTCAGGCCAATATGTCCGTTTTCTTCGGCCTGCTCAATCCCGGCGACACGGTGATGGGTATGTCGCTTGCCGAAGGCGGCCACTTGTCTCACGGCATGAAGCTCAACATGTCCGGCAAGTGGTTCAACGTCGTGAGCTACGGCTTAAACGATAAAGAAGAAATTGACTACGACCAGGTAGAAAAGCTTGCTGAAGAAAACAAGCCCAAAATTATCATCGCTGGTGCTTCCGCTTATTCTTTACATATTGACTTCAAGCGTTTCAGCGAAATTGCGAAGAAAGTCGGCGCTTACCTGATGGTCGATATGGCGCACTATGCGGGACTCGTTGCCGCCGGAGTTTATCCGAGTCCGTTCCCTTACGCCGATATCGTGACGACCACGACCCACAAGACGCTGCGCGGACCGAGAGGCGGCATGATCTTCTGCCGTCCTGATCTGGAAAAACAGATCAATATGGCGGTCTTCCCCGGTGTTCAAGGCGGCCCCCTGATGCATGTGATTGCCGCTAAGGCAGTCGCTTTCGGCGAAGCATTAAAACCGGAATACAAGGAATATCAGCAGCAGGTCATCAAGAATGCCGCTGCAATGGCTGACGCTCTGACGAAACGCGGCCTTCGTATTGTCTCCGGACGCACCCAGAGCCATGTGATGCTCGTGGACCTTCGTTCTAAGAACATCACCGGGAAAGAAGCTGAAACCCTTCTTCATGAAGTCGGTATTACGGTCAATAAGAATTCGATTCCGAACGACCCGCAGAAACCCTTCGTGACCAGCGGTATTCGCTTGGGTTCTCCTGCTATGACGACCCGCGGCTTCAAAGAAAACGAAGCGATTGAAGTCGCCAATCTCATCGCTGACGTGCTTGATGCACCTAAGAACGAACAGGTGCTCGCCAACGTAAAAGAACGTGTTGCAAGTCTCGTTGCCCGATTCCCTGTTTATTGGGCAACCGTGTAAGGCTGATTCAGGAGCGATCCTATGCTTTGTCCCTACTGCAAAGAACCCAACACTCAAGTTATTGACTCCCGTACCTGTGAAGAAGGTTCGGCCATTCGGCGCCGGAGAAAGTGTCCGAACTGCGGTGCCCGCTTCACGACGTACGAAAAGGCCGCACTGCAGATGCCGCTCATCATCAAGAAAAACGGCAGCGTTCGGGAGGCCTACAACAGCGAGAAGCTGCGCCGCTCCATGCAGATTGCGCTGCGCAAGCGCCCCGTGAAAGCAAGCGAGCTCGACTCGGCCATTTCGCGCATTGAGAAGCAGCTTCAAGTGTCCGGGGAAAAGGAAGTGACCTCCAAACGCGTCGGAGATATGGTCATGCTCGAGTTGAAGAAACTCGATAACGTGGCCTATGTCCGCTACGGTTCGGTCTACTTTAACTGCGGGACGTTGGACGACATGATCAAGCTCGTTGAAAACGCCCGAGACGACCAAGGAAAGGAGGAAAAATGAGTTTTTCCGATTGTTCATATATGCGCCGTGCGCTGGAGCTGGCGAAGAAAGCTCGTTTTAACTGTCCGCCGAATCCGGCCGTGGGCTGCGTGATTGTCAAAGACCGTCGAATCATCGGCGAAGGTTTTACTCAGAAAACCGGGAAAGCGCACGCCGAAGTCATGGCACTGCGCGACGCTGCTTCTCGAGGAGAAAGCGTAGAGGGCGCAACGGTTTACGTGACGCTTGAGCCGTGTTCACACTACGGACGTACACCGCCCTGCGCCCTAGCGCTGAAAAACGCTAAGGTTGCCCGGGTAGTTGCGGCGCTGAAGGATCCTAATCCGTTGGTAGCCGGCAAAGGCCTCAAGATGCTTGAAGAAGCCGGTGTTAAAGTCGAATGCGGCTTGGAGGCGGAAGAAGCCGAAGAGATCAACCGCGGATTTTTAAAGCGTCAGAGAGAAGGTATGCCCTGGGTGCGTACCAAGATGGCTATGAGCGTGGACGGCAATACAGCGCTGGCTAACGGCAAGAGTCAGTGGATCACTTCTGAAGAAGCCCGAGCCGACGGACACTTCTGGCGCGGCATCAGCGGCGCGGTGCTGACCGGGCTCGGGACCGTGCTGGCAGATAATCCTCAGATGACGGCGCGTTTCGAAGGTGTCACTCGCCAGCCTCTGAAAGTCGTCGTGGACTCCAATCTCAGTCTGAATCCGGATCTGAAGATTTTCCAGGGCGGAAAGACCTTGCTGGTTTGCGCCCACTACGACATTGTGCGGGCGCAAAACTTTGAAAGCCAAGGTGTTGAGGTTATCGAGCTGCCGGGAAAAGACGGCAAGGTTGATCTCAGAGCTTTAATGAAGGAGCTCGCCAAGCGCGAAATCAATGACGTGCATGTGGAAGCCGGCGCTCGCCTGAACGGCGCTTTGGCGATGGAAGGCCTGATTGATGAATATCTAATCTATGTGGCGCCGGTGTTTTTAGGCGACGGACGCCGTTTGCTGGATTTACCTTCTTTTAAAGACCTTTGTGAGGGTGTCGCGTTAGAATTCACCGATATTCAGAAAGTTGGTCCGGATGTGCGTCTGATGCTCCGTCCGGTGCGCTAAATAAGGAGACGATATTTATGTTTACAGGAATTATTCAGGCCGTCGGCCGTATTCGCGATAACGAAGAGATTGGCGACGGTCTGCGTATTCATGTTGAAGCCCCGGAACTCGGTCTGGACACGGTCAAGATCGGAGACTCTATCGCCATCAACGGCGCCTGCATGACAGTGGTTGAAGTCGACGAAAAGCGATTTAAGGTTGAAGTTTCTGCCGAGTCCCTTAGCAAAACCGCCGGCTTAGACGGTTGGGGCTATGTGAACTTGGAAAAAGCCATGCGTCTCGGCGACCGTTTGGACGGTCACATTGTGAGCGGCCACGTTGACGGAGTAGGCGAAGTCGATGCTTTCGATAAGGTTGCCGAATCCTACCGCTTAGTGGTTCGCTGCCCGATGAAGCTTGCCAAGTTCCTGGCTTACAAAGGCTCGGTTGCCATCAACGGTGTTTCTCTGACGATCAACGAAGTGGAAGACACGCCGGCCGGCACCCGCATCAGCATTAACCTGATTCCTCATACTTTCGAATACACTGCTTTCAAACACACCAAGAAGCGCGACCTGGTCAATGTTGAGGTGGATACGGTTGCCCGCTATATCGAAAGAATGTATTCGCTCACCGAGCATAAATAATTGAATTTTTGACGGCCTTTAAACCCAACGCGGAGCGATTCGCGGAGGATTTGAAAGGCCGTTTTGTTAGAATTCCGCCTATCAATTTAACGGAGAAGAATGTGTCCATTGAATTCATTAAACCGAATGCAGACGGCAGTGATTTGAAAATCGGTATTGTTTCCGCCCGCTTCAATGACTGGGCCTGCGATGCCATGTTTGCATCCTGCTATGAAGAGCTCAAGGCTCACGGGGTTAAAGACGAAAATATTGTGGTAACCACGGTTCCCGGCGCCTTAGAAATCCCCGGAGCACTCGTAATGCTCTACGAAGGCTATCCGGATCTGGACGCCTTAGTTGCAATCGGCTGCGTGATCAGAGGAGAGACCTACCACTTTGAACTGGTCGCCAATGAGTCTTCCCGCGGCGTGACAGACTTCGTTACGACCGAAGGCATCTCTGTTGCCAACTGCATTTTGACGGTTGAAAACGAAGAACAGGCCAAAGTCCGCGTCCAGGAAAAGGGTGCCGACGCTGCTCGCGTCGCTCTGGAAATGGGCAATCTTCGCCGCTTCTGCGGACGCCGCGTTATGGAAAATTACGGAGAAGATAATGGACAGTAATCATACGGGAGCCAAGAGCCCCGCAAAGAAGCGCGGAGGCCGGAGCGCCCGTCGCCGTTCACGCGAATTCGCACTTCAGGGTGTGTATCAATGGCTGATGAGTCATACCGATCCGGAAGCGATTGATGCCGCTGCTTTGGAGGCGGAAGATTTCGATAAGGCCGATCAGGCTTTTTACCGTGAACTGCTTCACGGCGTCACCGAAGAGTTTCCGTCTCTTGAGGCGAGCTACGCTCCTCATATTGACCGTGAAGTGACGTCATTGTCTCCGATTGAAAGAGCCATTCTTTTAATCGGCACATACGAGCTTAAAAATACGACGACGCCTTATCGCGTTGTGATCAATGAGGCAGTGGAACTGGCTAAGAGTTTCGGCGGTTCCGACGGCTTTAAATATGTCAACGGAGTTTTGGACAAGATGGTTCCCGAACTTCGTCCCTACGAGGTTGTAAAAGGCAAAAATGCCTGAGCACCCTGCCTGTACGATGACTCCGAATCCGCTTGATGAATTCGGAGTCATATCCCGTTTTTTTACGGATCGCTCTTTTTATCCGTCTGCGTGGCCTTCACAAGGCGCAGGGGACGACTGTGCGTTTCTTGACATCGGGCCGATGCGTTTGGCTGTGACGGCCGACATGATGGCGCTCGGATCGCATTTTTTAGAAAATGCTTCTCCTTACACGGTTGGCCGCAAAGCGCTTGCTGTGAATTTATCCGATCTTGCCGCGGCCGGTTCCGAGCCGAAAGCATTTTTCCTCTCTATTTCTCTGCCTCGCATCGACGAGAACTGGCTGGAAGGTTTTTCCAAAGGTCTTATGGAGGAGGCTCGGCGCTTTAACTGTCCGCTGCGCGGCGGAGACACCGTTAAATCATTTGTCAGGCCGGGGCAGGCGCCTTATACCGCCGTCTCTATTACTGCGATGGGCGAACTGCCGGCCGGCAAAGGACTGACCCGTGCCGGCGCTCGAGTGGGCGACGACGTTTGGGTCTCCGGCACGCCCGGAGACGCGTTCGCCGCTTTAGGACAGATCTTCGGATACTGGACGTTTGCCGAGCCGCTCTTCGGGTATTTCCGTTCCCGCATGGATTTGCCTGAACCGCGTGTTGCGCTCGGACGCGGTTTGTTAAATGCCGCCACAGCTTGCTGTGATATTTCCGATGGTTTGGTTGGAGATCTGAAGCATATCCTGGAGCGATCCGGGGTTTCAGCTCGCCTTTTCTGGCCGGCTTTTCCGAAGTCCGACGCAATGAAACTTCTTCCCGAAGCCGTCCAACAGCGCTGTATTTTGTCCGGCGGAGATGATTACGAATTGCTCTTTACCGCGCCTTCTCATTGCCGCGGAGAAGTCGAACGAATCGCTGAGCGTGCAGGTACTCGTGTGTCCCGCATCGGCGAGATTGTTCCGGCAGGGGATCCCTTAAAAATTATTGATGCAAACGGCGCGGAGGTCGGGTGCGGGGCCTCATTTAACCATTTCGGAGAAGCCGGCTCATGAAATCCTATAAAACGACACCGCCTTCTTTTAAGACAGTGCTTGAACACCCTTGGCTTTGGATCTCAACATTCTTCGGATCCGGCTGCATTACGCCGGCGCCGGGAACTTGGGGTTCCTTTGCTGCGTGGGGCGCCTTCTGGCTTTTGGATATGTGGCTCGGACGGAGCTTCATCTGGGCCGCGGCATTGGTTTTATTTGTGCTCGGATGTGTCTCGGTCGGTAAAAGTACTGCTTATTTAAATAAAGTCGATCACGGCTCCATCGTGGTCGATGAAGTCGTCGCGGTATGGGTGGTTCTGCTTCTGACGCCTTTGGGTTTCTGGTGGCAGCTCTCATCCGTAATCGCGTTTCGTTTTTTTGACATCGTTAAGCTTCCGCCCGCATCGGTGCTGGACAGAGGCCGTCAGAACGGCTTTACTGTCATGCTTGACGATATATTCGCGGCTGTTTATGCCATTCTGGTTATCAATTCGATGGCCTGGGTGGCGGGGTTCTACGGAGCCGCTTCACCTATTTGGATTTTGCGATGAATAAAGAAATAGAAGATAAAGTCAAAGAACTCAGCCGCCGCATTGTCGGTACCGGTCAGATCGTGGTTACCGCCGAGTCCCTTACCGGCGGAATGATCAGTGCAGCCCTGACGTCGATTCCCGGCGCGAGCGAATGGTTCGAGCGCGGTTTCGTGACTTACACCAATCAAGCGAAGCACGCGATGCTGGACGTTCCGCAATCTATTCTTGACCGCTTCTCTGCCGTGAGCACTCAAACCGTATCGCAGATGCTTGAAGGCGCGATTCATCACTCCAACGCTACCATGGCCGTGGCCGTCAGCGGTATTGCAGGTCCGGGCGGTGCAATGCCGGGCAGACCCGTCGGTACTGTGTTCATCGGCTGGAAGCGCAAAGGTGAGATGGCCGAAGTCGGCCGCTATGAATTCAAGGGCGACCGTCAGAGCGTGCGCGAGCAGACGGTTGCCGTCGCCATCCAAGGGTTAATCGAAATGCTCGACGAAAGGCAGTAATCATGAGTATCTGGCTCGATATTCTCTGTTTAATTCTGCTGATTCTCCTCAACGGTTTTTTTGCCATGAGCGAGATCTCCATCGTTACAGCTCGCCGCAGCAAGCTGCAAATGCTGGCAGATCAAGGCGCGAGCGGTGCAGAGCTTGCTTTGTCTTTGTCTGAAAACCCGACAAGAGCGCTTTCTACCATCCAGGTCGGCATTACTTCTATCGGCATTCTTTCCGGTATCGTCGGTGAGTCGGCATTGGTGGATCCGCTTTCTAATTTTCTTGTAGACACCATTCACATTCCGGCTGCGACCGCTCGCGGTGCTTCAATGGCGGTGGTGGTTATTCTGATCACGTATTTCTCCATTGTGATCGGTGAATTGGTTCCGAAACGTATCGGTCAGATGGGCGCTGACGCGATCTCCCGTTTGGTTGCTAAGCCCATCCACTGGCTGGCTATCCTGGCCATGCCTTTCGTGAAGCTGCTCTCTTTCTCCACAGAGCTGCTTCTTAAGATCCTCGGCATTAAGCAGGACGATCAAAAGATCACGGAAGAAGAAATTCATTCCATGATCGACGAAGGCGGAGAGGCCGGCGTGATTGACGCGCAGGAACACACGATGGTCAAAAATGTTTTCCGTTTGGATGACCGTGCCGTTGCGTCCCTGATGGTTCCGCGTTCCGAAGTCCAGTACTTGGACTTGGAAGATACACGCGAAGTCAATATGGAAAAAGTTCTCAACTCTCAGCATTCTCGTCTTCCGGTTTGCTACGGAGGTTTGGACGACATCCGAGGTGTGGTCACCACACGTCTGCTTTTAAAGCAGATGGTCAATGACGGTAAACCCAACTTCAAGGTGAACTACGAGCCCGTACTCTACGTTCCGGAATCTATTTCCGGTATGGAGCTGTTAGACACCTTCAGAAAGAGTGACGCAGCGTTGGCGATGGTAGTTGACGAATACGGCGCAATCTTAGGTCTGGTGACGCCGCACGATGTGCTGGAAGCTATTGCCGGCGAATTTAAGCCGGACGCTCCGGAAGACGCTCAGATCATTCAGAAGGGCGAGAACTGCTATGAAGTCGACGGCTTGCTGCCGATTCCCGAACTGAAAGACTTGCTCGACATTGATGAGGTGCCGGACGAAGATAAGGACCGCTATACGACGGTTGCCGGCATGGTGATCTTCCTTCTGGAGCGTCTGCCCCGTACCGGAGATCGAGTCAAATGGGACGGCTGGGAATTCCGAGTTATGGTTATGGACGGACGCCGTCTGGACCGTATCCTGATTACCAAACTGCCGTCTGCAGATGACGTTAAGGAAAAAGAGAGCTAGACAATTTCGGGCCGACCGTGAGCCGGCCTTAAAGAAGCACTCAAAACAAAAGACCGCTGTTTCGGCGGTCTTTTCGTATGCGGTGAGAAAGCTACTTAGACGAAGGGTTCTTAGGATCCTTCTTCACAATCGGGTGCTTCTCATCGTATTCGATACCTTTGAAGATACCGAAAGAGCTTGCGGCAATCAGTGCCGCGCCAAGGTAGCGCCTGGGGCTGCCGTTTTTAAGAACCAATCTTGCAATTGCCACCGCAGCCGGAATAAACACCGTTCGAGCCAAGGGGATAGCAACTTTCGGATTAGTTAAACCTAGGGCCTGCATGGTTTTAACCGCGTCGACTCCGATGTTTTTGACAGCGGATGCGGGTTTGCTGCGCATATAGGTCAGCTCATCTTGAATCTGAGCTCTTTGTTCACCTGCCTTGACGGTCAGTTGTGCAAGCTTACGAGCAACGCCTTCATTTGCCTGCATTGTTGTTCTCCCCTTCGGTAGGATCGACCGGCTGTTGGGCGGTGACGCCTGCTTTCTTATTGCAGGAAGCACGGAAAGCGGCTACGTCGGCAGCCAAAATCTGACGAGATTCCTCAAACGCATAAGGCATATTAGCCGCAAGATTGCGTGCTTTGCCTAAGAAGAAAAGGAACAGGAGCAGATAGACGCCTGCAATGCAGCAGGAAACGAAAATGCGGTGATCTTCCCAGAAAATAACAAGAAGTGCGACCGATATAAAAACGAGCGCGAAGAGGCCGAAAAGGGCGGCAAGAACAGCATAAATTGCTGTCTTTGCCGCGTTGTTTTTGGCGACGGAGAGCTCGATAGAAGCAATTTGAAGACGCGTCGCCAAACCGTCGACCACCTGATTAAGGATGGTGAAGAGTCCGGGATCGGCGTTATTTCTATCTGACATATCTATCTCCGAATGCCTCGGGAAGAATTACTTGCGAGCAACCAAGAGACCGAGTAGGAGGCCGCCGACAGCAGCGATACCGACAGCACGCCAAGGATTAGAGCGAACGCAGTCGTTAACTTCACCAGCAATTTCTCTGCCTTCTTCAGAAGTCTTCTCATAGAAGCTCTTCATGTTTCTGCTTGCACGAGCCAGGCATTCCTTAGCCTTAGCCTGGAGCTCTTTAGCTTCTTCGCCGGTAGCGGCGGAGGCCTGCTTCAGGAATTCGTCAGCCTGTTCGAGGGCAGTGTCAACATTTTCACGAACTACGGCTTCAATTTTGTTTTCCATACTGAAATTACCTCCCTTTAAGGATATCTATATGTTTGAAAAGTCTATCACCTGCCGTAAACCCAGCTGATTACAGCGTCCATAACGGGTATGGAATTGACTGCCGACGGGCCGTTGACAATAGCCGCAACAGCATAGCGTTCACCGCTTTTCGTTTGAACATACCCCGCAATCGAACGGACATTCTGGATATAGCCCGTTTTAATGTGTGCGCTGCCTTGGGCGACGTGTCTTTTTCTCATGGTTCCGTCAACACCGGAGATGGGCAGCGAAGAGACGAACTCAGGCATCTGCGGAGCGTTCCACATGTGCTTTAAAACGGTCACGAAGGCGTCGGTAGAGATGGCGGTAGTGCGAGAGAGGCCGCTGCCGTTGTCGATTTTCAGAGAGGATGGAGGAATTTTTAAAGACGCCGCCCACTCATAGACGGCGGCACGAGCGCCTTCTAAGTTTTTTGGTTCGTCTTTCTGAGTTTTAGCTAAAGCGAGGAAGAGCTGGCGAGCGATGATGTTGTCGCTGTACTTATTCATGTTGTAAACAAGTTTCGTCAGAGGCTCGGAGTAAGAGGAGGCAAGCACTTTGTAGTCGTCAGAGTCATCGGGGAGTTTGCCTTGGACGACTTTTCCCTTCCAAGTGCCTCCGGCCTTCTTCCACATGTCGGCAAAGACGACCTGAAGATACTGGTCGGCGGAGAGGCTGGTGTAGAAGTAGTCCTTCGGACCGCATTTCAGCGGGAACTTTCCTTTGAACTCAGGTTTAAGCGCGTTGGAGAAATCAGGATTGATTTGTTTTCTCCATGCGCCGCAGCCTTCTTTGCTAAGAGGAATGCTTTCAGGGAGCTTCACGCCTGTGATTCTAGGTTCGGGATAAAGGTAGGCGACGCCGGCTTCTTTATCAGGGCGGATTTTAATGAAGAAAGAGCGAGAGTTCACCATCAAAGCGTCAGGTCCCAGGTTGTAGGGACGGTTGCCTTCTCCGTCAAAAGCGAAGGGATCATGCGGCGCTACATCGAAGTAAGAACGATCCGCAATGATGTTTCCCTTGATTTCTTTCACACCGCGAGCACGAAGGTTGTCGACCAAAAGCCAAAAGCGCTCAATAGTCATGGAAGGCGCACCGTGCCCGACTAAATAGAGATCTCCGCTGAGCACGCCGTTTTTATCCGGTTCTTCTGCTGAGATAAAACGCGTCGTCCAAACCTTGGCCGGTCCTAAAAGCTGCAGCGCCGCGGCTGAAGTAATGACTTTGGCGCTGGAGGCCGGGACGCGAGGTGCTGCGCCGTTGAACTTCAAGACGGTTCCTTTGTCGGTGAGCGGAATGACGGAGAGCGAAAAATCGCCTTTAGGGACTTTGCATGAATTCAGAGCCTTCTGAATGGGCGCCGGAAGGGAGGGTGCTGATTTTTGGGAGGCTGCCTGACCGGCAGAGGAGAAAAAAATGAAAAAAGACAGGGCGACGACGCTAAATTTAACCACTTCAATCCTCACAAAACATCAGTAAAACTCGAGCAAAGATGCCATTTTCGCGCGACATTACATGTTGTTAACAAAACGTCGCATTTGAAACACATTTGTTTACAGAGTTTGTTAGTATAAACACCTATTTGAGAACGGCCTTGAAAAAAGACTGCATAGCCTCATATAAGGAAATATTGGTAAAGCCTAGCGCTTTGATAAACACAAATAGGAGTTTTAAAGATGAAGATTCGTCCTTTGCACGACCGCGTTATTGTTAAACGCGTTGACGCCGAAACACGTACAGCCAGCGGTATTTATATCCCTGAAGCAGCCGGTGAAAAACCTGATCAGGGTGTTGTCCTCGCTGTCGGTCCCGGCAAGCGTGACGAAGCAGGCAAGCTCATCCCTATGGATGTTAAGGTAGGCGACCGCATTCTGTTCGGCAAATATTCCGGCCAGAACGTGAAGGTCGACGGGGACGAATACCTCGTAATGCGTGAAGAAGACATTATGGGTGTCCTCGAATAAGACGACCTAGTACAGAATTTAGAAATAGGAGATTAAGTAAATGACAGCAAAACAGGTTTTGTTTGGCAATGACGCTCGTTCCCGTATGGTCAACGGCGTTAACGTTCTTGCCGATGCCGTTAAAGTAACTCTCGGACCGAAAGGCCGCAACGTTGTTCTCGAACGCGCTTTCGGCGGCCCGACTATCACTAAAGACGGTGTTTCTGTTGCAAAAGAAGTTGAACTGAAAGACAAGTTTGAAAACATGGGCGCTCAGATGGTTAAGGAAGTTGCTTCCAAGACCAGCGACAACGCCGGTGACGGTACAACGACCGCTACTGTTTTGGCTCAGGCCATCGTTGACGAAGGCATGAAGTATGTTGCCGCCGGTATGAGTCCGATGGATCTGAAGCGCGGTATTGACAAAGCTGTTGCAGCTGCCATCGAACAGCTCCACTCTCTCAGCAAGCCGACAACCACCAGCAAGGAAGTTGCTCAGGTCGGCGCTATTTCTGCTAACTCTGACCATGAAATCGGCGACATCATTGCCGAAGCCATGGAAAAAGTCGGTAAGGAAGGCGTTATCACTGTTGAAGACGGTAAGAGCCTGCACAACGAACTCGAAGTTGTTGAAGGTATGCAGTTTGACCGCGGCTACCTCTCTCCGTACTTCATCAACAATCCTGACAAGCAGGTTGCTCTCCTTGAGAACCCCTATCTCCTCTTGGTTGAGAAGAAGATCAGCAACATTCGCGATCTCCTCCCGATCCTTGAACAGGTTGCCAAGTCCGGCCGTCCGTTGCTTATCATTGCAGAAGACATCGAAGGCGAAGCTTTGGCCACATTGGTTGTCAACAGCATCCGCGGCGTTTTGAAGACTGTGGCCGTTAAGGCTCCGGGCTTCGGCGATCGCCGTAAGGCCATGCTCGAAGATATCGCTATCCTGACAGGCGGTACCGTTATCTCCAGCGACGTCGGCCTGACTCTTGAAAAAGCCACTCTTGCCGAACTCGGCTCTGCTAAGAAAGTTGAAGTCAACAAAGAAAGCACCACGATCATCGACGGCGCTGGCAAGGAAGACCAGATCGAAGCTCGTGTTAAACAGATCCGTGCTCAGATGGAAGAAACTTCCAGCGACTACGATCGTGAAAAACTTCAGGAACGTGTTGCCAAACTGGCAGGCGGTGTCGCTCTGATCAAGGTCGGTGCTGCTACTGAAGTTGAAATGAAAGAAAAGAAAGCCCGTGTTGAAGATGCTCTGCACGCCACACGTGCTGCTGTTGAAGAAGGCGTTGTTGCCGGCGGCGGTGTTGCGCTGATCCGTGCAAAACAGTCCATCAAAGACATTAAGGGCGATAACCCCGAACAGGACGCCGGCATCAAGATCGTTCTCCGCGCTATGGAAGAACCGATGCGTCAGATCGTCCGCAACGCCGGTGACGAACCCAGCGTTGTTGTTGACCGTGTCGCTAACGGCAAGGGCAACTTCGGCTTCAACGCTCAGACCGGCGAATACGGCGACATGATCGAAATGGGCGTTCTGGATCCGACCAAGGTTACCCGTACCGCTCTGCAGAATGCTGCTTCCGTTGCCAGCTTGATCCTGACAACAGAATGCATGATTGCTGATATGCCTGAAGACAAGCCTGCAATGCCTCCGATGGGCATGGGCGGCGGAATGGGCGGAATGCCCGGCATGATGTAATCATCCGCTGAGTTAAGTTAATAAAAACACCCGAAGGTCTCGCACCGACGGGTGTTTTTTCGTATGCGCGAGAAACTAAAAGTCATTGTTTCGAGGAAGCAGATTGAAGCGCACGAGGCCGCTTTTTAGCGGTTAACCGCATTCTCTGATGAAAGATATTTGGCATACAATCGAAAGGAAGACGAATAAGAAGGACAGGAAGTGTAGATATGCGATGGAAGTTCATACTCGGTCTTCTGACCACATGCGCCGTTTTAATGTCCATGAGCTATACGATGCTCATTCCCTTCCTGCCTATGTATCTCATTCAGGATTTGGGTGTCGTGAAGGCCGACGTGGACATGTGGTCGGGTGCGATTTTCGCTATCACATTCCTTGTTAGCGGCATCATGGCGCCGATCTGGGGAGCTCTTGCCGATAAGAAGAGCCGAAAGCTCATGGCACTGCGCGCGGGATTTTGTTTGGCGATCACTTACTTCTTAGGCGGTCTGGTCACGAATCCTTGGGAGCTGCTCGGCGTTCGATTTATTCAAGGCTTATCCGCTGGTCTTTGGCCTGCGCTGCTTGCGATCATCTCTGTTGAATCTCCGAAGCTCAAGCTCGGTTTCTGCATGGGCGTTATGCAGGGCGGTATGACGGCGGGAGGCGTGCTCGGGCCGTTGTTCGGCGGCCTGCTGGCGGATCAATTCGGTATGCGCATGGCGTTCTTTATCGCAGCCGCCGCTTTGTTCCTGATCACGTTAGCTTTGCTCTTTTTCGTTAAAGAGGAACCGAGGAAGCCCGACCCGAATGCAAAACCCGTCAAGATTTGGGACTTCTCTTTATGCAAGATTCCGGCAGTTAAGCGCATGCTGATTTGCGCCGGCGTTGTGCAGCTGACCATTTTGATGCAGCAGCCGATCATGCCGCTTTACGTGGCTGAGCTGCAGGGTTCGATGGAGCGAATCGTCTTGATTTCCGGCATTGTGTTTTCAGTGACGGGTATTTCGGGCGTCTTAGCCTCTCCGATTTGGGGCATTTTGGGTCAGAACTGGGGCTATCGACCCGTACTTTATTTGTCTTTGCTCGGCGCCGGACTGTTCGGTATTGTGCAGGTTTTTCCGAATTCGCTTGAGTGGTTCACGATTTGGCGTTTTGTCGGCGGCTTAGCCTTTGCCGGCATTTTCCCGGCCATCAACGCGGTGCTGACAGTTTCCACGAATGCCAATGACAAGGGACGTGTCTTTGGACTGTCTTATCTAGCCCAGCAGCTGGGTGCCGTGATGGGGCCGATTGTCGGCGGCGCAATGACTGCGTACTTCTCTTATAAGTTCATCATCGGAATGTCCGGCTTTATCTGCTTACCGCTCGTGCTCTATCTGTTTCTCAAGAGACCGGCTAAGACGGAAGGTACCGGAACTCCGCTGGCGTAGGAACACTTCTAAGTTCTTGTGAGTTATTGAAAAACGTCCGCCTGCCAAGCAAGCGACGGACGTTTCCATTATTTTCAGCGGCCGGATTGCTAAAATCCGTGCTCAAACACAATTCGAACGTTTGGAGAAAAGCTATGAAATTTACCGATATGCTTCAGCACTGCTGGGATGTCAACCAATCATTACTTTGCGTCGGCTTAGACCCCGATCCCAAACGTTTTCCTAAGCAGTTTGAAGGCAACAAGCACGCCATCCTGGACTTCTGCTGGGACATCGTTCAATCGACCGGAGATTTGGTCTGTGCTTTTAAACCGCAGATTGCTTACTTTGCATCTTCCGGGGCCGAAGATCAGCTCAAAGAGCTGATTGCCCGAATTCACAGTGAATATCCGGAAGTTCCCGTCATTCTTGATGCGAAGCGCGGGGACATCGGTTCAACGGCTAAGCATTATGCGAAGGAAGCCTTCGAGCGTTTTGGCGCCGACTGCGTCACGCTTTCTCCATACATGGGTTTTGACTCTGTCGAACCTTACCTCGAGTATCCGGACAAAGGCGCTTTCATTCTTTGCCGCACCAGCAACAAAGGCGGAGATGACCTCCAGATGCTTGACTGCGGCGGCCGGCCTCTTTACCACGTTGTGGCGGAAAAAGTGGAGCAGTGGAATACGACAGGACAGCTTGGCCTCGTGATCGGCGGAACCTATCCGAAGGAACTTGCCAGCGTTCGTGCACTGACGCCGGAATTGAATTTCCTTGTTCCGGGCATCGGAGCCCAGGGAGGGGACATTAATGCCTGTGTTCAGAGCGGTATGAATGCACAAAAGACAGGCATGGTGATCAATTCCAGCCGCGCTGTTCTCTATGCCTCTTCCGGAGAAGACTTCAAGGAGAAGGCCAGAGCGGTCGCAATGCAAACTCGCGACGCGATCAATGCTGCAAGAGGCCTCTAAATTTCGTTGACAATGGTGCGCTGCGGAATGTCCCAGAAGGGCGCAACCATATCCTCTTTGCTCTTGAAGAACTGAACCAGGCGCGTTTGGAACCACTGCAGAAATACACGGTGGCGGCGAATGCGCCAATTGGTTTTAGAGGTGCACACGAAGCACTCAACCGGAGGATGTACCCAGCCGGGAAGAATCGGAACCAATACACCGGAGGCGATTTCCTGAGCACAATGGAAAAGCGGTAAATCTACCGAGATCCCCAGTCCGTCAATGACAGACTTTTTAATTGCGAGAATATTGGAAACTCTGAGCACTTGTTTCCACCGGACTTCTTCTCGCCGATCACCGTTTTCTAAATAACGGGTCGCAGGACGGACTGTTCCGTCATAGACCAAGAGTGTATGCGCTGCCAGATCCTTAGGATGAAGGGGCAGTCCGTGCTCTTCTATGTAGTGCCGAGAGGCGACCGGAACGTATACATTGCGTCCGCGGGAGAACGACACAATCCGCGGGTCTTTTGATTTAAAGCTTGCTACGGAAATGTCGGCTTTGTACTGAAGGATGTCCTGAATATTTCCGCCTCCGACGATGTCAAAGACAATCTCAGGATACTGGGAGTTAAATTCCATCAGCATCGGAATATAGACTGCAACGGAGCCCGGTGCTAAAGAAAGACGTATTTTGCCCGCCATGCCGGCTGAACTTTGCGTCAGTTCTTTGACCATTTCCTCGTGCTGAAGAAGGATATTTGAGGCATGTTCGTAGGCGATTTTGCCTGATTCCGTAAGCTGAAGCGGCCTGGTCACTCGGAGAATGAGCGTCTGTCCCAGGGCGTTTTCCAAGGAAGTCAGAGCACGGGAGACCGTCGAGACTTCTACGTCAAATTCTCCGGCAGTATCAGAAAAGTTTCGGGTATTGCACAAACTGCAGAACAAGCGCCATGCACTGAGGTCGTCTAGTTTTGACATGATGAGAGAAAAAAGGAATCGAGGATCTGTACATACTTTCTAACAAAAGCGATAAATACGCAAGTACTTTGCGCAAAACGCAAAGTAGCGTTTCCGATTTCGCCTGTCGATTTTGAGAGCTGACAGTCAAAATAACGAAAAACAACCTCAAAACATAGGAGACAAAACAGATGACAGTCAGAGACGAGTTCTTCTGGTTAGGCGAAATTAATAAAGCCACCCTCGTGATCAACTCTCGTCAAGGTCTTTTGCCGATGCCGATTGCTAAAGAAGCGGCCAAGGCACTCCGTGAAGTTTTAGCTGACGGAGACGCTGATCCGACGAAGAGAGCTAAAACTTACATCACGTTTGAACCCTTAATGCTCAAAAAAGCGGATCCGGTCATTACTTTGATGCACGCCGGACGTTCCAGTCAGGATATGCATGCGACTTATCGCTCCGCTATCCTCAGAGACCATGTTCTCGAAGTCGGTGATGCATTAAACACCGTGCTGGAAACAATGACGGACCTGGCAGACAAAAACCGTGAAACCGTCGTCCCCAATTACACCAATGGCGTTGCCGCTCAGCCGAACAGCTTGGCACACTATCTGCTCGCATTTTTGGCCGGTTTCAGCCGCGATGCTCAGAAGCTTCGCCAGTTTTATGTTCGTCTGGACCGCTGCCCGATGGGAAGCACCGTTTTAAACGGCACTTGCTGGCCGCTTGATCGCCAAGCAATGTGCGAACGTCTGGGTTTTGAAGCCATTGCGGAAAATGCCTACGATGCAACTCAAGTAGGTCAGAGCGATCTTCCCGTAGAATTCGCAGCGATCCTTACCGGTATTTGCCTGCACATCAATGTTTTCCTGGAAGACTTGATGGTTCAGTATGCACAGGCTCGTCCCTGGATTCTTCTGCAGGAAGGCGGAGACAACACTTATGTTTCTTCTGCTATGCCGCAGAAACGCAATCCCGGCTTAGTGAATAACTGCAGAACGGAATCTTCTTCCGTGATCGGCGAAGCTCAGGCCGAGTTCTTCCGTGCTCACAATCTCCAGAGCGGCATGATTGACCCGAAGAATCAGACACTCAACAGTGCTCTGGCCCTTCATGTGGTTAAAGTTCTTACTATGTTTAACCGAGTTCTCAAAGCACTCGTGATCAACAAAGATCGTGCATTAGAAGAACTTAACAGCGACTGGACGGCCAGCCAGGAAGTTGCCGACCGCCTGATGAAGGAATACGGCGTTCCGTTCCGTATCGGCCACCACGCTGCCAGCCACATTGTTTCCTATGCTCGCGCCAACAACATTCTTCCGCTCGACTTCCCGTACGCCAAGATGCAGGAAATCTACAAGGAAGTCATCGAAAAAGAATTCCCTGAAGGCGATCCGAAGTTCCCGATGAGCGAAGAAGAATTCAGAGAAGCATTAAACCCTGTTTCTATCGTTCACAACCGTAAGACACTTGGCGGACCTCAGCCCGCTGAGCTGGAAAGAATGCTCAAAGAGCAGACAGCCGAAAACCATCTCAACGAACAGTGGGTGGCTGATAAGAAAGCGTTTATCCAATCTTCCCTCGATAAATTAAATAAAGAATTTGAAACCTTAGGAGAATAATCATGACAGTACTTCTGCCTTGGTTTGCCCTGGTCGTCACTGTTTTGGCGGGCTGGGCAATCATTAAAAGATTGTCTACCTCTATGGTCCTGCTGTTTGCCGGCTTGGCCATGATCAGTTTTGCCGTGATCTGCGGTGTTCACGGTTTTCTGCCGAAGGGTGTTAAGCCTTCCGGATTCGTATGGTTCGATATTTTCGAACTGCTTCGTTCTATCGCAACTAAACAGACTTCCGGTATCGGTCTTTTGATTATGGTCGCCGGCGGTTACGCTGCCTACATGGACAGAATCGGCGCCGCTCACGCTCTGGTTCGCGTTTGTGTTAAACCTTTGGACGCACTGTCTTCTCCGTACCTTGTTCTGGTTATGGGCTATCTGATCGGGCAGGCTCTGGTTACGGTGATTCCGAGTGCTGCAGGTCTTGCAATGCTGCTGTTGGTCGCTCTGTTCCCGATTCTTCGCGCTGTCGGCTGCTCGCCCGCTGCTTCTGCCGCTGTAATCGGTACATCCGCCGGTATGACCTTAGGGCCGGCCTCCGGTACTGCTAACCTTGCTGCTCAGACAGCCGGTTTGGATCCGATCATCTACTTCGTTCAGTGCCAGCTTCCGGTCGCCATCCCGACTTTGATCGTTGTTGCTATCTGCCATTACTTTGTTCAGAAGTACTATGACAAGAAGAACGACGACGTCTATTCCGACGCCATCCTGACCAAGAAAGACGACCTTCGCAATGTTCCCGCCTGGTACGCTATCCTTCCGGTCCTTCCGATCGCATTGATGATCATCTTCAGTAAGCTCGTTTACTCTGCTGTTAAGCTCAATACCATCTCTGCTCTGCTTCTCGTTTGGGTCTTAACAGTCATCATTGAACTCATCAGACGCCGCGATTACAAACCGGTTCTTGCCGACGGTGCCTTCATCTTCAAGGCCATGGGCGGAATGTTCTCCTCCATCGTTGCTCTGATTATCTGCGCTGAATTCTTTGCTACCGGCCTGAAAGTCACAGGTTTGATCTCTGCACTGATTACACACGCTCAGGGTATGGGTTTAGGCCTCAACGGTATGACTGTCGTGCTTACAGCGGTTGTCGGTATCGTGACATTCCTGACCGGTTCCGGTGTCGGTGCCTTCTCCAGCTTCGCAGCTCTAGCTCCTGATGTTGCTAGCGGTCTGGGCGGTTCTGCTGCCGCCTTCGTTACCCCGATGCAGTTCGCTTCCGGTATGCTCCGCGCTATGTCTCCTGTGGCAGGCGTCATCATTGCGGTTGCCGGTGCTGCCGGTGTCTCCCCGATGGCCATCGTTCGCCGTACTTGGATCCCGATGCTGGCCGGTATGATCACCGTCGTCGTCGCCAACGTAGTTTTCTTAGGCTAACTATCTGAACACACGGGCCCGTCTAAGGGCCCGTCGGAGAATCAAATGAAAAAAATCCTCATTTCCGCTTTAACCGCTGCGCTTTTGTGTTCTTCCGCCTTTGCTCTGGAAAACTCGGTTGCTCCGAAAGTTACCGATATTAAAAATCATTCCCCGAAAACCGGCCTGATCGTCGGTAACTCCTACAGCTTCTACAACTGCGGTGTTCACGGTTATTTAAGAGGGCTGACACGCGAAAACAAACAAGATTGGAAAGCTCGCATTGTCACGATCAGCTCCGGCCGTCTTTCTTATCATGATGTAGGGCAATACATGGGTCCTCATGAGATGGATCCCTATGTCAAGAAGGACGAGAAGGGCAACCTGATCAATCCGATGTTTGACGTGGTCATTCTGCAGGGCATGTCCACAGAGCCGATCGCAGAAAAAAGCATTCCGACATTCAAGAAATTCCTGAAGCAGCACGTCGCCACGATTAAGGCAAAAGGAGCTGAACCGATTGTGGTTGATACCTGGGCTCGTCAGAACAAGCCCGAAGACACTAAGAAACTGGCAGATTCAATCATTTCAGCGGCCAATGAAAGTGATGCGATCGTTTTACCGGTCGGATTGGCCTTTGCCGAAAGTCTGAAGCAGCGTCCGGACCTGGTGATGCATCAAAAAGATAAAAGCCATCCGACGGCAGCCGGTTCTTACTTATACGGTGCAATGCTTTACGGACTGCTCTTCAAGAAGAGTCCCGAGGGGATGGCTTACTTGGGGGAATGCGAGAAACCTCTGAAACCAGAGGATGCCAAGTTCCTTCAAAAGCTGGCCTGGGATGTTCTTACTGACTTCTATGGGTGGAAGAAGTAAATAAGCTGTACTCTCCCAAAGCTTGCGGTCTTTGCTGATCAAATCAGTGAAGACCGTTTTTTAATGCTTCTTGCGGAAGGTTGACTTGTTCTGGAAGAGGCTGTTTAAACGACAAGGCTAAGTGGACAAGGCTCACGCCGATCGAAGGCCAAACAAGATCGAGCCATTTCGGGGCACTGTTATGAAATACGGCTTCATAGTCTTTGAGCGCGCTCTTTAGCCCGTGTTTGCTGTTATCGGAGGAATATCCGTTTTGCTGCAGGAGTTTTTCTAAAAGCGTGCTGTAATCCAACCCGGAAGATGAGCGGTTAGCCAGCGGGTCCATTTCGATATCAGACATTTTTTATCCCAAAAATAAAGCCTCCGCGGCGAACGGAGGCTTGTAACTATAGGCTTTTAGGAAGCCCGATTTGAATTACTGCTGTGCAGACTGGGGAGCCGGAGCCTGAGCGGGGGCCTGAGCAGGAGCTTGAACCGGAGCTTGTGCAGGGGCAGCTGCCGGAGCCTGACCGGTTGCACCGACTTCAGGGGCGTAAATCATCATCGGGGCATTGCCCATCATCATGCCGTTAGGAACGATTTCGATCGGCTGGGCTTGTACTGCTCCCGGAGGAAGCTGGTTGTTGGCTTGAGGAGCGGCCGGAGCTGCTTGCGGTACCGGTTGAGGAGTGGGCTGAGGTGCAGTCTGAGGTGCGACCTGGGGGGCTGCCTGAGGAGCAGGAACAGCCTGCGGTGTCGGCCCTAAGTCATCATCGGGAGCCTGCTGCTGGGCGTTGCCGTTGCCTTGGAGCTGCATAAAAACGCCGAGCTGGCCGGCGATGTAGCCTAAAGCGACAAGAGACTGATCACGAGTGATGGTCTTGCCGGTCTGGGCTGCACGAGCCTGAACAAACTCACTGGCTCTGTCGAGTTCTGTCTGGGTGACCGGAAAGTCTCCAAACTGCATGTGACCCATGGTGGCTAACTTGCCGATGACTTCACCGGCAGGATTTGTCGGAGCTTGTTGGTCGGGCTGAGGAGCAGCTTGCTGGGCGAATGCAGACACGGAAAAGCTCAGTGCGACGGCACTGAGAGCAAGGGTTAATTTTCTAAGAATCATGTTATTTCTCCACTTCAAAAGCTAGAGAAACTATACTCCGTAAAAACCCTTAGATAGTGAGTTAACTCCTTGATTCTGACTCAATATGGTGAAAACGCATGCCTACTTTGACGCGCCTTTAGGAAGTGTTTTTAGTGCGTCAATCACGATGTCCTGAGTAAGAAGCTCCGGGAGGATTTTTGCAGTTCCGTCCGGAGAGTAGAGCAGGTAAAGCGGGACGCCGGTTCGGCCGAAGGATTCCAAAGTCTTAGAAATTTCGGCGTTCCGATTGGTCCAGTCGGCAATAAGAAATTTAACGTTGTGCTCTTTAAAGGCTTTCTGCACATTTTTCCTATCCAGCACGGCAAGTTTATTTGCCTGACAAGTCACGCACCAGGAGGCCGTGAAGTCTACAAAAACCGGATGTCCTTCATCCAAGGCGGACTGGACAGCAGTCGGGGACCAGGCGTCGGCTGTGCTTACTTCGACAGGTGCACGCTCAAGCAGCGGAGAAGCTGCTACGGCATATGCGCCGGTGCTGAGGATAAAAGCCAAAGCCATGAAGCCTTTTGAAGCTGCTTTGCCGAACTGCAGGCGGCCGTACAAAATCAAAGCGACAGCTAAAAGTACGGCAGCGCAGAGATAGACTCCGAGAGCCGAGAGCGACACTTGCTGCCAAAGAACCCAGAAAAGCCAAACTGCAGTAAGGGTCATCGGAACGGCCATGATTGTTCTGAATATACCCATCCAGCGTCCCGGGCGCGGCAGCCAGGCAGTCAGGCAAGGGAAGAGCGCCAGCAGAAGCCAGGGGAGGCTCATGCCAAGACCGAGGCAAATGAAGACGACAAAAGATTCCAGTGCAGAGGCAGAGAGTGCGTAGCCTAAGGCGGCGCCCATGAACGGGGCCGTGCACGGGGAGGCAACGACGACGGCCAAGATACCGGTTGCAAAACTGCCGGCCAGGGAGGCACCGGAAATCTGACCCGTAGAGGCAATTCTTACGCTGGAAAATTCAAAGGCGCCGGCTAAGTTCAAGGTGATTGTGACAAAAAGGAGCGCCAGCAACGCTACGAACCAAGGCGACTGCAGCTGGAAGCCCCAGCCGACGGAAGCGCCTGCCGCCTTTACGGCGATCAAGGCGCCGGCTAACAGCGTCATGGAAATGAGGACGCCGACGGTAAAGGAAAGACCGTGCAGTGCGAGTTTTCCGTCTCCGCGGTGCTCAACGAGGCTGAGCATTTTCAGAGACAAAACAGGGAAGACGCAGGGCATCAGATTCAGAATCAGGCCGCCGAGGAAAGACATACCAGCGGCGAGCCAAACCGTTAAGTTGACGTCCGTGTTGTCAGAGGACGCTGACGGTGGCGTCACGGTTCCATTCACTAATACATGAGAAAAACTTCCGGACCAGCCGCCTTGAGCGGGTCCGCCGTCAGCAGCAAAGACGCCGGATAATGTGTCACCGGCTTTCAGTTCTTCCGTGCCCTGAAGTCTGACGGTGACTTCATCGCCGTTTTTAGAAACCGATTGAGGGGCTTTGTAGTCGACAGCTCCTTCTCCTTCGGTGAATACATAAAAATGATTGAATGGTTCAGAGGTTTTGAAGGTGACGGAAAGAGCGTGATTAGACGGATCGATCTGGGCGGAGATCGTTTCTAAAGGAGCAGGCGTTAAGCCGTCATTGGTTTGGAAGAGTCCGGCGTTCGGAGATGTAGCAGGCTCGCCGCTTGAGACTTTAACGGGAACGTGAAACGATGCGCTTCCCGGAATGCATTGTTCCGCACACATCAGCCAGGAGACGTTCGCTTTAGCGATGTAATCTCCTTCCTTGGCAGATGCCGGAACGGAGATTGAGACAGGAAGAAGAACCGAGTCTTCGTATCCGAAGTTCGTGAGATCGCCGACGACGTAAAGCTTCGGTGTAGGCCATTGAATGGAGCCCGCTTTCCAGCCCTCGGGCAGGGACCAGTCGATGGTGGTCGGAAGTCCGGTGTCACCGGGCGTTTTCCAATATGTGTGCCAGCCCGGCTCTTGGGTCAGCAGCACGCCTAAACGGATGGAACTTCCGGGTTGGACGGAAGTCGTTTGAGAGATAAGCTCGGCTTTGACCGCTTCGGTTTTCTTCCAGGGAAGAGCCTGTGCGTTTAAAGCAAAGACGGCAAAGAAAAGTAAAAGGAAGCGTAAAAGCCAAGCAAATCTCATAACAACGAAGTGTCTAGTTGAACAAATTAACCATGTACGCGTTTGACTTCGGCAAAGGCCTTGTCAGCAGCTTCGAGCGTGCGTGCGATGACGGAGTCGTCATGCGTGATGGAGACGAAGCCTGCTTCGTAGATACTCGGAGCCAAATAAACTCCGTTGTCCAGCATGGCATGGAAGAAAGTCTTGAAGCGATCGGCATCGCATTCCATGACTTCCTTGAAAGAAGTCGGGCACTTGCCGCGGAAGTAGATACCGAACATGCCGCCGATGCTTTGAGCGGAGAAGGCGACACCGTGTTTCTTAGCCATTGCGCCTAAGCCTTTGACGAGCTTAGCGGTCTGCTCGGAAAGACGCTTGTAGAAGCCGGGCTGCTGAATTTCATGCAAAGTGGCAAGACCGCAGGCAACAGCAACCGGATTGCCCGAGAGGGTGCCTGCCTGATAGACGGGGCCTAAAGGGGCAACGCAGTTCATGATGTCGCGTTTGCCGCCGAAAGCTGCAACCGGCATGCCTCCGCCGATGACTTTACCGAACATCGTGATGTCCGGATCGATGTGATACAGAGACTGAGCGCCGCCGAGTGCGACACGGAAGCCCGTCATGACTTCGTCGACGATGAGGACGGTACCGTGTTTAGCGGTTTCTTCTCTCATGGTTTCGAGGAATTCCTGAGTAGCGGGAACCATATTCATATTGCCGGCCACGGCTTCAACAATCACACAGGCGATTTCATCGCCTTCTTTGTCAAAGAGTTCTTTGAGCTGTTTGGGGTTGTTGTATTCCAGAACGATCGTGTCGTTGGTAACGGCAGCGGGGACGCCGGCGGAGCTGGGGGTGCCGAACGTCAGCAAGCCGGAGCCCCCCTTGACCAGCAGAGAGTCGCTGTGGCCGTGATAGCAGCCTTCGAACTTCACAATCTTGTTGCGGCCGATGTAGCCGCGGGCCAAGCGGATGGCGCTCATGCCGGCTTCGGTGCCGGAGGAGACGAGGCGGACTTCTTCAACGGAAGGAATGAGACGCTTAATTTCTTCGGCAATATCAATTTCACCGACAGTCGGAGCACCGAAGCTCAAGCCGTTATCAACAGCCTCCTTAACGGCTTCAATGACGTGGGGATTGTTGTGACCGAGAATCATAGGACCCCAAGATCCGATGTAGTCGATGTACTGCTTACCTTCGACGTCGTACATATGCGGCCCTAAAGCTTTCTTGATAAAGCGGGGAGCGCCGCCGACAGAACGGAAGGCACGAACCGGGGAATTCACGCCGCCGGGGATGGACTTCTGGGCTCTGTCAAAAAGTACTTCATTCTGATCCATGAAAAGAACTCCTAGAAATGAATTAATTAGTAATTTCAAGCGGGATAGGTTAATCCGCTCATGCTAAAGGAAAAACCTAAAGGATAGATTAATTCCGTCAGATCGGACGAGACTGCAGGGAAGCTGTATGCAGCAACCACAGGGAAAATCTACCTAGAAGTAAGCTTTTACGCCAAAGACAGAGAAATTAGTTTTAGAGGAATAACAAAACGAAATTCGATAAGAGATCGTCGAAGATGACATCGAATTTCGAGAAGTTTCTCAGAGGTGCTTCAAAAGAAATGCGGAGAGCTCTCGGGAAGCGCTCCGCACAAAGGCTGGCCTCAGTCCTTTAGAAAGGCTGATGCAGCAGAACACAGATTTTTTCGCCGAAGGTAAGGAGTACTTGAAACCGCAGACTTTTGTTGCGACGCTTGCATCCTCAGCGAAACTTCAAGATGCAGCGATTTCTTGGTTTCCTAGGCGATGATTAGTTTTCCGTAGTGGAAATTTTCTTGACGAAAGAAGTCAAGAGCTGGCCGAAATCCTGAGATTCTGCATTACCGGCAGATGTGACGAGCAGCGCACCGTATAGTGTTGCTAAAACCCAAGCTGTTAGGACAGAAATCCAAGCAATTTTTCCGAAGTTCATAGGTTCTCCTTATAGTTGAACCTGTCCTTATACAGGGTTTTTACTTATCAGAACGAGAAGTTCGCGTAATTTGGGAAGATAATTGCCCATTGTGCGTCTAAACAATTTGCGGTCCGATCGGTTGTTGCTTCTCTTAGAGCCGCGTCAGGATCTGCTTAGCCGGGGTATGACCGAAAAAACCTCTAAACTCTCGAAAAATTGACTCGGACTTTCATAACCGACTTCTATAGCAGCATTTTTGGCCGAATAATCGAGTTCAGTAATGAGCCTCTTAGCCTCGTTTAAACGAAGGACTTTCTGAAATTGTTTCGGCGATAGGTTGGTAAGTTCTTTGAACTTTCTGTGGTAGACCGCCGGAGACATGCAGGAAATGGAACTTAATGTCCCTATTGAGTTCTGCCGTCTGAAATTTTCGCGAATGAAATCGATGCTCTTTAAGATACGGGCATAGGGACGGTCCGGAATAAAAATTTCCCTGAAGAAAGCTCCGAGCGGACCGGAGAGAATTAGGAAATGGATTTCTCTTTTTATCAGCGGTACTAAGATCTCTTGCTCTAATGGAGTCTGAGCAGCTCGAAGCAGCCGGACAAAGGCTTCAAGGAGACGGTAACTAGCCGAATCTGACCTGAGAGGATCTGTTTTGACCAGAGCTTCCGAAGGAGGCAGTTTTAACAGCATGCTTTGGCTGATTTCCTGATCAAGGTAAAAACTCAGACTGAGAAACGGCTTGTCGGACGTCCCCTCTAAATAGTGGTCATCCTCAGGAAGTTCAAAGCCTCCGCAGATGAGGTCGCCTTCTTTGAATAACTGCTGAACTTTGCTGCCGATAGCCGCCGTCTTTTCTCCCTGTATTAATAAGACGACTCTAGGCCGAAAAGATTCGATGACGCATTTCGTGCGTTCTTCTTTCTTATGAAAAACGACACCTTCCAATATGTCTGCGTTATCACCGTTGCCTGGACACAGGCTAAAGAACTCATCTTTTAAACGGCTTAATTCGGGATCTTCCATATTCGATAAAAATCGTTTTAGGTAAGTTTACCCAGTTAATTTTAGCTAAACCTAATATAAAAAATAATCGATAGATAGTTTTAGGCAAGAAATTCGAGACGAATGTTCTTTTCCTTCAGCCGGGCCTGACAGATGATATTCCCAAGGAGAAGAATATGAAAAGAATATTGCCGTCCGTTCTATTGGCTGCCGCCGCTGTTTTACTTGCTTCTTGCGGCAAGCCGACTAAGGACATTCACAAAACAGCTGCTGTTCCGGAGGTTCAGGTCATTTTCCCGAAGGAAATAACTCTGGCCCCTGAAAGGTCTTTTGCTTCCTTTCTGGAGCCGAGCCACTCGGTTGAGATTAGATCTCGTGTAGACGGGCCTATAACTGTCGTACGCGTAAAAGAGGGCTCCCGGGTAGAAGCGGGAGACACGCTTTTTGAAATCGATGCCAGAGGATTTAAAGCGGAAGTTGACATCAGAAAAGCTGAGCTCAAGGAGGCTGAAAGCAATCTCGAGCAAGCTCGCAGCCGAGCTGAAAGAGGCAGACAGCTTTTTAAAGTTCGGGCCTTTTCATCGGAAGAAAAAGAGCTCAGGGACGCCGAGCTGAACAAGGCTCTCGCTCGTTACGAGCTAGCAAAGGCAACTCTGATTAAAGCCGAGTTGAATCTGGAATACGCTACGGTTAAAGCGCCGATTAGCGGTGTGGTCGGGAAGGTTCTCGTTAAGTCAGGGAATCTGATGAAAGCCAATGATTCTGTTTTTACTACCATAAGAAACAATGACGAACTTTTGGCGAATTTCAGAATCAATGAAAAAGACTATCTGAGGCTGACCGGAGAGGGCGAGCGTGCTTTAGCGCAAAAAGAAACGCTTTCAAATCTTAGGTTTTGCCTGGGAGAAGCAGAATACTCGGCAAATTGGAGTTTCAAGACAACAGCTTTGATGCGGACACGATGACTTTTTTGCTGTCCGTTCGAATTCAAAATCCTTCTAATGTCTTACTTCCCAATCTATGGGGACGGATCGTATTTAACGAAGGTCCGGCAAATCATTACGTTGTGATTCCCGAAGAGTCCGTTGTGGTGGATATGTCGGACCGGTACGTGTGGAAGGTGGCCGACGGGAAAGCTGTTCGAATTAAGCCTGAGATTGCTTTTTGCAAGGATCGTCGCTGCTATAGCACGCAAGGGATTACCCCCGAAGAGCAAATCATAGCCAAAGGCATACAGAAAATCCGTTCCGGAATGACGGTTTCACCGAAAAAGGAGGAATGGGAATGAATTTCTCCGCTTTCTTCATTAAAAATCCCATCTTTGCTTGGGTCTGCGGCATATTCATATGCTTAGGCGGAGCGATCGCTTTCGTTAATTTGCCGATCTCTCAGTATCCCGAGATCCTTCCTGCATCCGTGACGGTTAGAGCTCAGCTCTCCGGAGCGTCCCCTCAGGTGCTGGCAGATACTGTCCTGGCACCGCTTGAACAAGAAATCAACGGTGTCGAAGGAATGCTGTTCATGCAAAGTCAGGGCGCCTCCGACGGTTCGTTCAGTATCAATGTTACGTTCCGAGATGGTGTCAATCCGGACCTCGCTCAAGTGCTTGTTCAGAATCGAGTCTCGGCGGCGATGCCTCGTTTGCCGGAGACGCTTCAGCATGCCGGCGTTTCCATGCGGAAGCGCTCCTCGGATCAGCTTGCGGCGATCCATCTTTATTCCACGGACCGTTCAAGAGATACCCTTTATCTGACCAATTACGCTATTTCTCAAATGGTCGACAGACTTGCACGAATTCCGGGCATCTCGGAGGTCACTATTTTCGGAAGCCGAGAGTACAGCATCCGAATTTGGCTGGACCCTAATAAACTTAGGGCTCTTAACCTCTCGGTGCGAGAAGTCATCTCTGAAATTCAGAATCAAAACCGCGAGGTACTTGCCGGCAGAGTGAACTCTCCGAGGATGTCTTCGACTGCTTCGTCCTCTCATGAGCTGCTGCTGGATTCCGGAGGAAAGCTTAAAACTGCCAAAGACTTTGAAGACATTGTGGTTAAGAAGGGCACGCAGGGGAAGATCGTAAAACTAAAAGATCTTGGGACCGTTGAACTCGGCTCCTATAACTACGACGAGGAGTTCTATCGGGACGGCGCGCCGGCAGTGGGTATCGCGATATATCAGGTCTCCGGTTCCAACGGTCTTCACACGATGGAGCTGGTCAAATCCGAGCTGGCTCAAATGGAAAAGGATCTGCCGGACGGTGTCGAATGCTTCATGACCATCGACAACACGGAACATATTCAAAACACCATTAAGACGGTCTATCGAACCTTGATTGAGGCGTGTGGTCTGGTCGTACTGGTGGTCGTATTGTTTCTGCACTCTTTTCGAAGTGCATTTATGCCGATCGTCGCCATGGTTATTTCTATCGTGGGCACCTTTATCTTTATTAAAGTGCTGGGACTGTCCATCAATACGCTGACACTGTTCGGTCTGGTTTTATCCACCGGTATTGTTGTTGACGACGCCATCGTTGTCGTTGAACTAATCTCTCAGAAAGTCAGAAGGGCGTCAGCGGAATGCAGGCAGCATTTTCAGCAATGCGTGAACTTCAAAGTGCGCTCATCGGCATAGCGGTTGTCTTATCCTGCGTCTTTATTCCCACAGCCTTCTTACCCGGAGTATCAGGAGAGTTTTACCGCCAGTTCGCGCTGACCATCGCAGGTTCAACCATTATCTCCGCTTTTGTTTCTCTTAGCCTGGTTCCCGCTCTTTCCGCAAGGTTATGCAAGCCCAGTAAAACCGGCGGACGGAAAAACGCTTTTGCGGGACGGTTTGAAAAAGGCATGAGCGCTTTAACCGAGAAATACACGAGCGTGCTGTCGGCAATTTTGAATTACCGAAAAGCCGCTGTGCTTGTGTATCTTCTTTTGTTAGCGGCAACGGCGGTCTTGTACATTAAAACGCCTCAAGGATTCATTCCCCGCCAGGATAACGGCTACCTCTCGGTGAGCCTGCAGCTGCCGGAAGGTCTGGCGCTTGATTACACAGACAAGCTTGTGCAGAGGGCTCAGGAGGCATTGAAGAAAGTAAATGGGATTGAGCATCAAATCGCGATTGCCGGACAGAGCGGAGCGACCAGAGCGAAAGCTTCTAACGCCGCTGTCATGATCATTAAGCTCAAATCCAAGCCCAGCCGCATTCCTCAAGGAGAGAGCCTTGAATTCGTGATGAAGGAGATGGAAAGGGTTCTGAAGGAGGCCCTCCCGGAAGCAAGCGTGTTGGTTTTAGCCCCGCCTGCGGTTATGGGAATCGGTGCAGGCGGAGATTTCCAGTTCTATGTACAGGATCGCATGGGTGTAGGAACCGCAAAGTTAGTAGAACTGACCCAGAAACTCACAGAGCATCTCAGAGAAAAAGATTCTATTTCGGCGGTGTTTTCTCCTTTCAGAGCCGATTCTCCTCAAATATCGCTTGATATCGATCGAGAGAAGGCTGCGCTTGTGGGTGTGGACTATGAAGAAGTGGTAGCTTCTCTTCAGAACTACCTCGGATCTGTCTATATCAACGATTTCAATTGTCTCAATCGAGTTTTTAGGGTGGTCGCGCAGGCCGGAAACGGGGAGAGAAACAGCCCAGAAGCGATTTCTGAAATCTGGGTAAAGAATAAGTTAGGAAGCATGGTCTCCCTGGAAGCCATTCTCTCGGAGGAGGTTAAATCAGGCGCCCAGCTTGTGACCCGTTATAACATTTATCCGTCGGCATCGGTGATGGGAAATTTGGCTGAGGGTGCGAGTATCTCGGAAGCGATTGAGGATATAGAGAAGGCGGCTCAGGAAATTTTGCCCTCAGGCGTCGAGATAGAGTGGACGGACATGGTCCTGCAGCAAAAGCTGGCCGGTCATTCTTCGACTTGGATCTTCGCTTTGTGTTTGCTCTGCGTCTATCTTTCCCTGGCGGCACTTTATGAAAGCTGGAAGCTGCCGCTGGTCATTACTTTAATTGTTCCGCTCGTTCTCTTGTTCGGCTTGATAGGGCTGAGGATTTTTGGGCTGGATAACAGCCTGCTGTCTCAGATCGGATTTGTGGTTCTTATCGGATTGGCGTGTAAAAACTCCATTCTTATTGTTGAGTTTGCGTCGGAAAAAATGAAACACGGTCTGTCCTCAGTCGAAGCGGCTGTGGAGGCGGCAAGAGCCAGACTTCGGCCGATCCTCATGACGTCAGTCGCTTTTTTGTGCGGGGTGACTCCGATGATGCTAGCACAGAGCTACGGATCGGAGCTGCAGGTTCCGGTAGGCGTGACGGTGTTTTTCGGAATGCTTGGTGTAACGATTGTCGGGCTGTTTCTGACGCCTACATTCTTTGTCGCCCTAGACAAACTGCACGGCCGTCCAAAAAAGAAGAAAGTTCAAAATCGTTAGATGCCTGCAAACCGTTCAGCGGCTCTGAGCTCGAGCCGGAAAGATAAACAAAAGAGCCGCACCTAAAAGATGCGGCTCTCAAAAAACAGATACCAAAAATTAGAAGGCCAGACCAAGCGCCAACTTGAAGGTCACCGGAGACGGGCGCATAGAGAAGCTGTCGTCCGTCGGGCTGTGCGCCTTGTAGCGCGGGAAGCCCAAGTCCATGCCGCCGGTAACGTGGAGGTTGCGCGTGAGAGCAACCGTACCGCCGGCCTGAATGACCGGAGTGAAGATGTCCTTCTTAGCTCCCCAGCCCTCTTTGAAGTCCTGCTGGTCACTTCTGAAATAGCCTGCGCCGACACCGGCGTAAAGCTTCACGCGTTCGGCAGCTCTGAAGTGATACTGCACGGCAAGGCTGTAGCTTGTGAGCTTGTAGCTTCCGACCTTACTGCCGTTGGCATGGATGCTGTGCGTGCCGGAGCGATTAACGGAGAAGTCCAAAGCCCAGTCAGGCGTGACAAAGTAACGCAGACCTGCTGAGTAAGCGCCGTCAGAAGAAATCGAAGACGGTTTCGGCGTACCTTTAAGTGTTGTCTTCTGCCACCCGCCGCCTGCATAAATCAACACTTTATTAGAGAAGAGGGATTTCGGCGTATCCGGCATTTGACGACTCTTCCGATCGTCAAATGTCATATTGGCAAAGAAGAAAAAGATGTCGGAGAACGGAACGTACGTTCCGTAAATGCTGAAGTTGTCTGTGCCGACGCCAAGAAGAGGCAGGGGCGCCGGGAACGGAATCCATTTGTAGTCGCCGCGGGCGGTCAGGCCGATGGTGTAGCCGGCTTCAGCGTAGAAAGGAGTGCTGCCGAGTCGCCAGCGGGAGAGCCAGCCATAACCCATGAACGGTTCAAAGTTGTTATGGGAGTCGGAGAACGCCATGGCGTACATGATTCTGCGGTTTCCGCGGCTGTCAATGAAATTGCGGGAAATGCCGCCGCCCCATGTATAACCGTTTTCGTTGTGGCGTTTCTCTGTTTTATATGCGTAACCCGGATGAATCGTGTAGGCGGGCAAAAGCAGTCCCGAAGAGCCTTCGGAGATGATGGCCTTCATTCCGACCCAAGTGTCGGAAAGGTAACTTCCGGAAGAGTCTTCTTCAGGAACAACACCGGCGGGGAGGGTATCGACAATTGCTTCCCAAACCGAACGACCGGAGTCTTCAGCAGAAGCAGATGAGGCGATCGCAATAAGTCCAGCCCCGAAAATAGTTCTAATGATCTTATTTTTCACGACTTTTTAAATGGAGTGCAAAGCAGAAAAATTCTACAGAAAAACAAGTCTCTTTTATTCAATTCAGCCCTCAGAACGTGACCAATTAACGCTATTTTGATGCCGGTTTTGTGTAACGAGCCTTTGTCAGAGGCAATGGAAACTTGCGGAAACGGATGAATCAAATTAAAGTTGCACCGCGAAGTTCGTCGGACAATCGCCGGGGAGGAAGACCTCGGAGGAAAGTCCGGACTCCACAGAGCACCGTAGGAGGTAACACCTCTCCGCCGAAAGGCGAGGACTAGAGCAACAGAGACGAGCCGATTCAGTTCGGTTGAAACGGGCAATCTCTACGGGGAGCAACATCAAATAGGCAGCTGATGAACCTGCTCGGCGAGGCTGCGGGTAGATGGCTCGAACTCGGGAGTGATCCCGGGTCTAGATGAATGATTGTCATGCCGCGTTAAGCGCCACACAGAATCCGGCTTATAGACGGACTTCGCACCTCTATCTTTTCTTTTTAATTCAAATAATTAAGCAAAGCGAAAATTAAAGAACAAGAATAACTTTCGCTCAATGTGAGTGTCGGTGGAGGAAAGTGGAAAAAAGTGGCTAAAATTGAGAGTTAGAAAAGGTAGATTTTTGTCTCGTTTTAGTCGTGTTCCAAGGCTCTCCGCACATCAATCTTGACGCCAAAGGGCGTCTGTCGGTGCCTTCTCGTTACCGAGAAGCCCTGGCAGAGTTGTGTTCCGGCCAAATGACCTTTACCCGGCATCCTGACGGGTGCGCCTTACTGTACCCGCGAAATGTTTGGGAAACGAAAAGAAGCGAATTAATGGCACTTCCTTATTCGGCCAGAGTCTTTCAAAGAATCGTGATGGGCTCGGCGGTGGATGTGGACATGGATGCCAGCGGCAGACTGCTGGTGCCTGCAGAGTTAAGAAAAGCATGCGGTCTTTCCAAAGAGATCGTTCTTGTGGGATTGGGCTCGCACTTTGAGCTGTGGGATGCTGAGAAGCTTGCGGAAAGCGAAGCTAAAGCAATGACAGAAAACCTATCGGATATCGCCGCCCAATTCAATTTTTAAAAATAAGGTAGTTTTCTGTGCAGGCAGAAGTCTTGGTTCATCGCCCGGTGCTCGCTGAAGAGTCTCCCCGACTCCTGGTAACCGATCCGAATGGTGTCTATGTCGACGGTACTTTCGGACGCGGCGGGCACTCGCGCCTGATATTGGAGAAACTCTCTCCGCAGGGGCGCCTGATCGCATTTGACCGTGATGAAGAAGCTGTCAAGGCCGCTGCGCAGATCAAAGATCCGAGATTTCAAATTATTCATGCGCCCTTTGCATCTATGAAAGAAGAGTTGGCAAAGGTCGGCATTGATCGTGTCAGCGGTATTTTTCTTGATATCGGCGTCTCTAGCCCGCAGATTGATGACCCGGAACGCGGATTCTCTTTCCGTTTTGACGGCCCTTTGGATATGCGCATGGACACAAGCACCGGGGAGACAGCTGCCGAATGGATCGCTCGTGCGGACGCCGCCGAGATGGCTAAGGTATTTAAGGATCTCGGCGAAGAGCGTTTCGCAATGAAAGCTGCCAAGGCGATTGAGAAGACTCGAGTCAAAGAACCGATTCTTCGTACCAAGCAGCTCGCCGATTTGATTGCCGCAACGCTGCCGCGCAACAAAAAAGACAGCGCCCAGCACCCGGCGACACGCATTTTCCAGGCGATTCGAATTCACGTGAACCAGGAACTTGAGCAGCTGAAACATGCGCTTGAGTCTGCCGGCTCCCTTCTGCTGCCGGGCGGTGTCTTAGCGGTGATTTCATTCCATTCGTTGGAAGACCGCATCGTAAAGAAATTTTTTGAGGTCGCTGCAAATCCGGCATCCGGCATCGATCCTCGTCTGCCGCTGCTTCCTTCGCAGCTTCCGCAGCCGCTCTTTAATCGTGCCGTACGTATCCTTCCTTCTGAAAAAGAATGCGAAGAAAATCCTCGCGCCAGAAGTTCGGTGCTTCGCGGCGCCTCAAGGACGGATGCTCCTTGGCCTGAGCAGGGAGTGCGGGTATGAATGAGTTCCGCTTCCTGGTCGGAGCGATAGTGGTTTTGGAACTGGTTCTTTTTGCATGCGGACTTAAAGTCGTAGAGAACCGCCACAACGCCCGAAAACTATTCATTGAACTGGAGCACGAGCAGCAGGTTCATCATTCACTGATGGATGAAAAAGCTCGCCTCAAGCTTGAGATTTCGAACTTGGAGCAGATTCGCCAGGTCGAAGTCCGGGCAAAAGAAGGCGGTCTAGCGCCTGCTGAGAACGATCGTGTGATTGTTCTGGATAAAAACGCTGCACCTTCCGGAGCTCAAAAATGAGAATCCGGCAGTGGCTCAGGGATGCATGGGACAACGTTTCCATGCCGACGGAAGAAAAACGCGGGGACGATGACAGCGTCAAGGACCTCCTGCGCCTGAAAATCAAGCCCGGCCGAAGCAAGTTTGTTTATTTCATGCTGCTTCTGTGCTTCATTGCGCTTGGTATTCGCATCGGCTGGCTCCAGCTCGGTTTTAATACGGAGTTCCTCCAGAAGCAGGGTGCGATGCGCTTCCAGCGCACGATCGAAGTGCCCGCGATGCGCGGTCAGATTTATGACCGCAACGGTACGCTGCTGGCAACGAGTGTGACCGCCAAGGCGCTTTGGATTATTCCTCAGGACGTTCAGATTACGACCTCCCAGCTAAAAGAAATCGCAAAGACGCTGGATATTCCGCTCTCCGAGCTGAAGAAAAAATTTAACTCTAAGCGAACCTTCGTTTATTTGAAGCGCCAAGTTCCGATTGAAACTGCTGAGAAAGTACTGGATATGAAGATTCCCGGACTGCACTCCACTCGGGAATTCCTGCGCAGCTACCCGGACGGCGAGGCAGCTGCTCAGATCGTCGGTCTGACCGGCTTGGACGGCAACGGTATTGAAGGCATTGAACTTGCCGCTGAAAAACGCTTGGCCGGTAAAGCCGGCTCGCGCCGCGTGATGAAGGATCGCCTCGGACGCATCGTGGAAGACGCTTGGCTTAAAGAGCCGATGAACGGCGAAAACATTACGCTGACGATCGACTCCCGCCTCCAAAACCTTGCTTATGAAGCCTTGGGCCGTCAGGTTGAGAACCTGAAAGCTAAGGGCGGCTCTATTGTGATTGCCGATCCGAAGACCGGCGATATTCTTGCGCTTGCGAACTACCCGAGTTTTGATCCGAACCATCGCGGCAAGATTTCGCGCACCGGCGTTCGCAACCGTGCCATTGTGGATACCTATGAACCGGGTTCGACCATGAAGCCGTTCTCGGTTGCCGCAGGCCTTGAAGAAAAGAAAGTCACACCGAACACGCTGTTCCAGATCGGCCGCTCCATGTCCTTCGGGCGCCATTCGATCGGAGACTCTCACTACAGTAAAGAGCTGACGGTTACGGGCATTATTCAGCAGTCCAGCAACATCGGAACTTCGAAGGTGGCGCTCCTGATGACGCCGCAGGTCATGTGGTCTTACTATGACAAGCTTGGCTTCGGTCACTCTCCGCAGATCGGATTCCCGGGTGCGGTGGCCGGTCGTCTGCGCCCGGCAAAGAACTGGCGTCCGATCGAGCAGGCAACCATGTCCTACGGGCACGGCGTTACGGTTTCTCTGCTTCAGCAGGTTCGTGCCTACACGGTGTTTGCGCGTGACGGAGACATGATCGAGCTCTCCATTTATAAAGATCGTGCTTATCGCGAGCCGCAGAGGGTTTACAGCGCCAAGACCGCCGGTCAGATGCGCGACATGCTCGCGAAAGTTGTAGAAAAGGGCGGAACCGGTTTCAGAGCCCGCGTTGAAGGCTATACCGCCGCCGGTAAAACCGGTACGGCTTACAAGGTCGAAGGCGGCCAGTACGTGAGAAAGTACGTTGCAGGCTTTGCCGGTTACGCGCCGGCCCACGATCCGCAGATCGTGGTGGGCATCATGATCGATGAGCCGATGATCGGTAAGCACTTTGGTTCGACGGCTGCCGCGCCGCTCTTCTCCGAGATGGTTTCGAAGACGCTGCGTCTGATGGCGGTCAATCCGGATCGTCCTGAAGACTTTATGGTCACTAAAAACGACAAGAAGGCGCCTAAAGCTAAGCCGCAACCCGCTAAATCCAATGCTGTCAAAGAGCCAGCGCGCGCTCGAGCTAAGGCTCCTGCGAAAACGAATTTAAAGTCAGCCAAAGAAGATCACGTAGTAAAGGGGAAGACCAATGGTTGATGCTGCAGCTGTTGCCGCCGAGATTAAACGCTTCGCTCCCGAGGGAGCGGCTTTGCTTTTAGACAGTCGGAAAATCCGCGGGGGCGACGTATTTTTTGCCGTAAAAGGCGCACACACCGACGGAAGAGTCTTTATTGAAAAAGCCTGCAGTGCAGGAGCTTCCTGTGTGGTTGCAGAAAAGGGCAATATTCCCGCATGTTCGGTTCCCGTCATCGAGATCGAAAACCTTTATCGCGCTCTTGGGCCCATTGCAGCTGCCTACTACGGTAATCCGACGGCCCAGATGATCGGAATTGCCGTGACGGGCACCAATGGCAAAACAACGACGGCCAATTGGATTGCAGATCTGATGAACCGACTCGGGACTCGGTGTGCATGCATCGGAACTTTAGGATGCACGCTGAACGGCCAAGTACTTCCGAGCGTATCCATGACGACGCCGGATCCGCTCACGCTTCAGGCTACTTTTGCTGAACTGCTCAGTCTCGGCTGCAAGGCGTTTGCGATGGAGGCAAGTTCGATCGGTCTTGAACAAGGCCGATTGGACGGAACAGAGATTAAAACGGCCGTATTTACGAACCTCACGCGGGATCATCTGGATTACCACGGAACCATGGAAAACTATCTTCGTGCTAAGGAGATCCTCTTCCGCTGGCCGTCAGTCGGTACCGCAGTCATTAATCAGTCGGGAGAGCCGGCTCAGCAGATTATGCAGGCTGCGGAGGGCGCCGGAAAAGACATCCTGACTGTATCCGCACGAAGTGATCAGTCCGCAGCCCTGGCTGCCGAGAATATCCGTCACACCCGAGAGGGTCTCGAGTTTGAAGTGACGTTCAAGGGAAATTCATTCCCAATTGCGCCGCACTTTTTAGGCCTCTTTAATGTGGAGAACTTCCTCTGCGCCGTGGGCGCAATGATCTCCGTCGGCTTTGAAATCGAAACGGTACTTAAAGAAGCCGTAAAACTCATGCCTCCGGCAGGACGCATGCAGATTGTGCGCGAAGACAGAGGTCCGATCTTTGCCGTGGATTATTCCCACACGCCGGATGCCATGACTCAGGCGATTAACGCCCTGGAGGGACTGGCCAAGGCACGAGGCGGCCGCATTTGGATTGTCGTCGGTGCGGGCGGAGATCGAGATCACGGCAAACGCCCCTTGATGGGGCAGGCTGCCTGTGCTGCGGATGAAGTTGTCCTGACATCGGACAACCCGAGAAGCGAAGACCCGAAAGAGATACTGAAACAAATTCAAGCAGGGACCACCAAACCCTGCACGGTCATTGAAGACCGCAGAAAAGCCATTGAATACACCGCGGAACATGCCGCTGCCGATGACGTTATCCTCGTGGCCGGAAAAGGACACGAGGATTATCAGGAAGTAAAAGGTGTTAAACACCACTTCTCAGACGTGGAAGAGGCACGCGAAGCTCTGCGGAAACTAAGGAACAAAAATGAGTGAAGCGTTAATGACGATCGGAGAGTTTGCCGAGATGCTCGGCCCCGACACCCAAATTAAAGGTGCTCCGGGTATTAAATTTTTCTCCGTCAGTTTTGATTCGAGATCAGTCCGACCCAACGGGCTGTTTTTTGCTATTGAAGGAGAGCGGGACGGTCACGAGTTCGTTCAGGCGGCCTCCGATGCGGGCGCTGCCGCAGCGGTTGTGACGCACTTTGTGCCGGTGAGCCTCCCTCAGGTACTGGTGAAGGACACGCGCGAAGCGCTTCTGGACTCTGCCAAGAAATGGCGCTCGAAGTTCGACCTGCCTGTGATCGCGGTTGCCGGTTCCAACGGAAAAACCACCACGACACAAATGGTTTTGTCCATTATCAAAGAGCGTTTTCAGGAAGGCGCCTGGGTCGGGACCGAAGGCAATTTAAACAATGAACTCGGTGTCTCGCTGATGCTGTGGAAGCTGCGTCCCGAGCATCAGGCTGCGTGTTTTGAAGTCGGGATGAATCACATCGGCGAAATGCGACCGCTCGTCTCGGCGATTGCGCCCACGATCGGTACGGTGACCAACACCATGCGAGATCACCAGGAGTTCCTGGCTTCCTTGGAGGAGACCGCCAAAGAAAACGGAGAAGTTTTTGCTCAGCTTCCGCGCCAAGGCGTTGCCGTGATTAACGCAGCCGATCCCTTCGCGGTTGAATGGCGCAAGATGGCCGGCAATAATCGAGTCGTGACTTTCGGGACGCCGGACAGCGATGTTTATGCGTGCGAAGTGGACGGGACTGCATTTAGATTGGTCACGCCGGTCGGACAGATCGATATCGAGCTCAAAGTCCCCGGCAAACACAACATTGTGAACGCCGTGAATGCGGCCGCCGTGCTCTTTGCCATGGGCCGCGACCTCTGTGACATCAAAAAAGGCTTAGAGAACTTTAAGGCGGTCAGCCATCGCGGGGAAGTGGTTAAGCTGGAAGACGGTTCTGTGGTGATCGATGACAGCTACAACGCCAATCCTGACTCTATGAATGCAGCCGTCAATATGCTGAGCGAATACAAACTGCCCAAGATTTTTGTCGCCGGCGACATGGGAGAGCTCGGCGTTCAAAGTCCTCAATACCATCGAGAGCTGGGCGAATTCGTGCGTCGCTGCGGTATTGAGAACTTCTTTTCCATCGGCAACCGAATGCTCGACGCCGTCGAAGGCTACGGAGAAGGAGCTCGTCATTTTGAAACACAGGAAGAATTGCTTTCTGCGATTAAAGAAGAGCTGGCCAAGGGGCCGCATGCCGTGCTCTTTAAAGCCTCTAACTTTATGAAACTCTTCAAACTGGCGGACGAACTCGTCCGCACCTGGAATAAACAAGAAGAAAAAGAACCGAAGGAAAACTAAATGCTGCTCGCTCTGATTCATTGGCTGGCCGACTCGACTTCTTTAGGCTGGCTTCGCGTTTTTAACTATTTGACGCTGCGCGCCGTTTTAGCCGCGCTTACTGCTTTCTTTATCGCCTTGGCATTAGGCCCGGCGGTGATTCGTGAACTGAGAAAACTCAAGGTCGGTCAGGCCGTTCGTCAGTACGGACCGAAGAGTCATTTGGTCAAGGAAGGAACCCCGACCATGGGCGGCATTCTCATCCTGATTGCCGTTGGCGTATCCACGATTTTGTGGATGGATCTCAGCAACCGCTTTGTTTGGGTTGTTCTGTTTGTGACGCTGAGCTTCGGCGCCATCGGCTGGGTTGATGACTACCGGAAGGTGGTCCATCACGATCCGGAGGGTATGAAATCCCGAGAAAAGTTCTTTTGGCAGTCGCTTGTCGGCGTTATTGCTTCCGTGTACTTGGCTTTTTCCGTTGCGGCGCCGGGTAATGAGCATATTTGGGGCTTGGTGCTTCAATGGATGGAAAGCGGCTTTACCTCGATTCCGCTGCCTGAAAGAAGCAATCTTCTGATTCCGTTCCTCAAGAACGTATCTCTTCCGATCGGTATCTGGGGCTTCATTATTCTCAGCTACTTCGTCATTGTCGGCACGAGCAACGCCGTCAACCTGACAGACGGTCTGGACGGCTTGGCGATTTTGCCGAGCGCTTTGGTCGGCATTGCTTTAGGTATTTTTGCGTACGTTGTCGGCCGTGTGGACTATGCCGCTTATTTGAATTTTCCCTATGTTCCGGGCGCCGGTGAAGTCGTCGTGGTCGGAGGTGCGCTGATCGGAGCCGGTCTCGGTTTCCTTTGGTACAACGCTTATCCGGCACAAGTGTTTATGGGTGACGTGGGCGCTTTAGCGCTCGGCGGTGCTTTAGGCACCATGGCGATCATTACACGTCAGGAACTTGTTCTCTTTATCATGGGCGGCGTTTTCGTGATGGAGACACTCTCCGTGATTCTTCAGGTTTCGTACTTCAAGATGACGCACGGAAAGCGCATTTTCCTTATGACGCCGATCCATCATCACTTTGAGATGAAGGGATGGAAGGAAACCCAGGTCGTCGTTCGTTTTTGGATCATCACCATTGTTTTGGTGCTGATCGGTCTGTCTACTCTGAAAATCAGGTAATCCATCATGTCGGTCAGTCAAAAAGTATTGGTTCTCGGTTTAGGAGCTTCGGGTTGCACCGCTGCTCGCTTTTACGCATCCCGCGGTTTTGAGGTGCTTGCCGCCGATACAAGACCGCAGCCTCCGAAGCTCGAAGAGCTTCAGCAAGAGATTGCAAATCTGCGATTCCTTGGCGCACAGGTTTCTCCTGAGACTGCTGCCGAAGTGTCCGAAGTCATGATTTCTCCGGGACTTTCTCCCGAATACTCGGTTTTTGCGCCGGTTGTCAAAGAAGCTCGTCAGCACGGTATTCCCGTGGTCGGTGAGATCGAGCTTTTTGCCCGCGAGCTCAAAAAATTGAAAGCCGAGACGGGTTACGCTCCGAAGATCATCGGCATTACCGGCACCAACGGCAAAACCACGACAACGATGCTTTCAACGGCTATCATTGCAGAGACCGGAAGGTCGGTGGTTGCGGCCGGCAATGTCGGCCCGAATGCCTTGGGCGAGCTGGAAAAACATCGTCTGGCCGGAACACTGCCGGATTTTTGGGTGCTTGAACTGTCGAGTTTCCAGCTGGAGACCACGGAAAGTCTGCACTGCGACAGCGCCGCGTTCTTGAATATCACCGAAGACCATATCGATTGGCACGGTTCGATGGAGAAGTACGCTGCGGCAAAGAGAAAGATTTTTTCCGCTGACACGGTCCGCGTGCTCAACCGCGAGGATCCGGGATCGATGTTTTCCGCCGAAGGTGTCCCGTCTGATTTAGTGCATACGTTCGGATCCGATGCGCCCAAGAAAATCGGAGATTTCGGAATCTCGGACGTCGGCGCACTGGTTTGGCTCTCCGGCTGCATTGCTTCAGCCTCGCCTGAGTTACTGATTCCGATGAATGCTCTGCGGATTCGCGGACTGCACAACGCCATGAATGCGCTGGCAGCTACTGCTTTGACGCTGGCCGTCGGAATCCCGCTGGATTCCATTCTGCGTACGCTGCGCGAGTATAAAGGCGAGCCGCATCGTGTTCAGCTTATTCTCAGAGCCTCCGACATTGATTATGTCGATGACTCTAAAGGCACCAATGTCGGCGCCGTTGCTGCCGCTTTAGCGGGCTTCGGTCCGAAGAAGGTCGTTCTAATCTTAGGCGGCGACGGAAAAGGACAAGATTTTGCGCCGCTTAAGGCTCCGATCGAAGCACACGCCAAGGGAGCTGTCTTTATCGGACGCGACGCGCCTCTGATTGAAAAAGAAGTCGACTATCCGGGGCTCTTGAAGGCTCATGCCAAGACAATGGCTCAAGCCGTGCGCGAAGCTCGCGCGATGGCTCAGAGCGGTGACACGATCCTGCTTTCTCCGGCTTGTGCCAGCTGGGATATGTTTAAGGACTATGCTGATCGCTCGGCTCAGTTTGTCGCGGCAGCTAAAGAAATCGCCGAAGAGGAAGGACAGCTGTGCTGATCAGACGACGTAAGAAAGAAGACGCTGACGATATCGTCACGCGTGTCGGCGACTACAACAATGCCGCTGCGCTGAATTACGAGCCGCGGGATATCGGTCCGGTGCCTCCGGATTACGGTGTTTTGTTTGTCGTTTTCTCTTTGATGCTTCTCGGCTGCCTGATGGTGTTCTCGGCTTCTATTTCGTTAGGAGACTCTCCGAAGTACCACATCAGTGAGCGCTACTTTTTTATCCGCCATGTGATTTCGCTGGTGGTAGCGCTGTTCGGCGCCTACATTGTTTGGCATATTCCGATGAAAGCCTGGAAGAAGATGGCGTTTCCTTTCTTCCTATTCGGACTCTTCCTGCTCGGTGCAGTATTTATTCCGGGCGTCGGTAAGTCGACAAACGGTGCCTGCCGCTGGATCCCGCTCGGTTTGTTTAATCTTCAGGTCACGGAAGTGATGAAGATTGCGGTGCTGATTTATGCAGCCGACTTTACCGTGCGTAAGCAGAACTATATGCACAGCGTGAAGAAAGGGCTCCTCCCGATGCTGCTTGTGATGGGGCTTGTGGGCTTTTTGGTTCTGAAGGAGCCCGACCTCGGCGCTTACGTCATGATGCTGGCAATTTCTATGGGCATCCTGCTTTTGGGCGGTATCAATCTGACGGTTTTCATTATGGTGCTGGTCGGTGTTCTGGGACTTCTAGTGTTTATGATCTTTGCGGCGAGCTGGCGAGCGGCCCGTTTCTTTGCCTACTTGGATCCTTGGGAAATTTCAAATGCTCAGGGCAAGGCCTATCAGCTCTCGCACTCTTTAATTGCGTTCGGCCGAGGTGAAACTTGGGGTGTGGGTTTAGGCGATGCGATCGAAAAGCAGCATTATCTGCCGGAAGCGCATACCGACTTCATTCTCGCCATTGTCGGTGAGGAGCTGGGCTTTGTGGGCGTGATGCTGATCCTGGTTCTTCTTTTCTGGCTGGTCAAGCGAGCGATTGAAATCGGAAGAACAGCCATTCATTTGGAACATATTTTCTCCGGACTGGTCGCCGAGGGGATCGGTATCTGGATCGGAGTTCAGACATTTATTAACGTCGGCGTGGCGAGCGGTTTGCTCCCGACAAAAGGCCTGACCCTTCCGTTTATTAGTTTCGGAGGCTCGGCGATCATGGCTGTCACGGCGGCGGTGGCTATTCTTCTCAGAGTCGACTATGAGAATAAGGTCACCATGAAGGGAGGAAAAGTATGAGTAAGCATTTAGTGATAGCGGCTGCCGGTACGGGCGGCCACGTCATGCCCGGCGTGGCGGTTGCAAAAATTTTGATCTCGCGCGGATGGACGGTTTCCTGGATCGGAACCGAGCAGGGCATGGAACGCCGCATTGTCGAGCGGCAGAAGATCCCTTTTACGGCCCTGGACTTTCAGGGACTGAGAGGCAAGGGTCTGAAAACGATGCTGTTCGGCGGCTTTAAACTTCTGAAGTGCATTGCGCAGAGCCGAACGATTTTGGCCCAAAAACACGCGGATGCCGTGTTTTCAACCGGCGGGTACATTGCCGTACCGGTTTGTTTGGCCGCCGGCCTTAAAGGTATCCCGTATGTTCTGATGAACAGTGACGCGGATCCCCTGCTCTCGATCAAGATGGTGCAAGGAAATGCCGCGGGCGTCATGTGCGGATTTGACGGCAAAGCCGCCAAACTTGCCGGAGACAAAGGTGTTGTGACCGGAAATCCTGTCCGTAAAGAGATTTTGGCGATCCCCGCACCCGAGGAGCGTTATCAGGGCAGAGAAGGTCGATTAAAACTATTGATTTTCGGCGGCTCCTTAGGTGCCCAGGTGTTTAATCAGAATGTTCCGTCCTCGATTGCGGCACTTCCGCCGGAAAAGCGTCCCGAGATTATTCATCAGTGCGGTATGAAGGCTGTCGAAGAGGTTAAGGCAAGCTATGCCGCATTGGGCATCGAGGCCCAAGTGATTCCGTTTATCGAAGACATGGCGGCCGCCTATGTTTGGGCCGATGTCGTTCTGGCTCGAGTGGGGGCTATTTCCGTGAGCGAGCTGACCGCTGCCGGAGTGCCGTCCATTCTGGTTCCGCTGGTCACAAAGACAACCTCTCATCAGGTTGGAAATGCTAAGTATATGCAGGAGGCCGGCGCGGCGATCTATCTGCCCCAAAGTGAGCTGACTACAGGTAAACTCACTGCGCTTTTAGAAGGACTTAACCGAAAAGAACTGCTGGGGATGGCAAAAAAGGCAAAGGCGCTGGGTAAGCCGGATGCCGCCGCCACGGTTGCGGACTTTATTGAATACGTATCGAACAAGGAATAAGAGTGAAATTCGCAATTAAGAAAATACATTTTGTGGGCATCGGAGGCACCGGTATGAACGGTATCGCCGAAGTGCTGATTAACCTTGGCTACCACGTTTCCGGTTCGGACTTAAAAGAAAACGCTGCGGTAGAACACTTGCGTTCGATCGGAGCAGAAATTTTTATCGGCCATGATGCTTCCAATGTCGGAGACGCAGGCGTGGTTGTGACCTCAACGGCTGTCCATGCAGACAACCCGGAAGTGGTTGAGGCAAAAAACAGAAATATTCCCGTGGTGCCGCGCGCCATTATGCTTGCAGAGCTCATGCGTCTGCGTCAGGGTATCGCAGTTGCCGGAACCCACGGTAAAACGACGACAACGTCTCTCATTACCAGCATTCTGGAGCGAGGCGGCTTAGATCCGACGTTTGTGATCGGCGGCCGCTTAAATGCAGCGGGCTCCAACGCCAAACTCGGACAAGGTCTTTACATTGTGGCCGAAGCCGACGAGTCGGACGCTTCCTTCCTGAATCTGTCTCCGGTCATTTCGGTCGTCACCAACATCGATGAAGACCACATGGATACCTATGGACACGACCTTAGAAATCTGAGAAAGGCGTTCACGGACTTTATCCAGAGGCTGCCGTTCTACGGACGCGCCGTCATGTGCATCGAAAGTGAAAACGTTCGTGCCATTCTGCCCAAGATCACCAAACCGATTTTGACTTACGGTTTTAGAGAAGATGCACAGATCCGTGCGGAAAATATCCGTGCCGACGGAACGCAGATGCACTTTACGCTGATCCGAGAAGGCGCTGCTCCGGAAGAGATCACGGTTAACCTGCCGGGGGTCCATAATGTTTTGAATTCGCTGGCCGCCATCGGCGTTGCTCTCACGCTGGATGTTCCGATGGAGGCGATTAAGGAAGCGCTCTCAACGTTTAAGGGCGTCGGCCGCAGATTCTCCGTCTGGGGAGAAACGAAGAGCCTTAAAGGCGAAAAATTCCTGGTGGTTGATGACTACGGTCACCATCCGACTGAAATGGCTGCGACGATTGCCGCCGCGCGCGGAGCGTATCCTGATAGAAGACTGCTCGTCGCCTTCCAGCCGCACCGCTATACCCGTACCCGCGACTGCTTTGAAGATTTGGTCCGCGTGCTCTCGAATGCGGACGCACTGGTGCTTGAAGCCGTTTATCCGGCCGGCGAAGAAAAAATCTTCGGCGCCGACAGCCGCAGCCTTTGCCGTTCGATTCGGCTGACCGGGAAGGTCGAGCCGCTGTTTGCGGGCAACACGGATGAAGTCATGGAACTCATTAATAACAACGTCAAGGATGGTGACGTTGTACTCGTCATGGGCGCAGGAAACATCGGAGAAGTTCCGGCAAAACTCATGAAACAAGGAAAGTAAAAGAATGAATAGCGTTAATGTTCAGGAACTCGGAAAAATTGCCGTCGTGATGGGCGGATCCTCCGGGGAGCGTGAAGTCTCTTTGATGAGCGGCAGCGGCGTGCTCAAAGCACTGCAAAGCGTCGGTGCGGATGTGGTTAAGTTCGATCCGGCAGAGCAGCCTTTATCCGATTTGGCCGGTATCGATCGCGCTTTTCTGATTTTGCACGGAAAAGGCGGCGAAGACGGCGTCATTCAGGGCGTGATGGAATTTTTGAAGATTCCGTATACCGGAAGCGGCGTCCAGGCAAGCGCCATCGGCATTGATAAAGAAATGACCAAGGCTGTTTGGGAAGCTCAAGGCATTCCGGTCCCGCGCGGCATGGTGCTGAGAGACGAGGCTGACTGCGAAGAGGCCCACCGCCGTTTTAACGGAAATCTCGTGATCAAGCCGAGCAAGGAGGGCTCAAGCCTCGGTCTCTACAAACTTAGGAATGCGACTCCGGAAGAGGTCAAAGAGGCCTTTGCAAAGTCTCAGGAAGCCGGCATGACCGTGCTTGCCGAAGAATACGTGTTCGGCCGCGAACTCACGGTTGCGGTTTTAGATATGGGAGAGGGCTTAAAAGCTTTCCCGATCATCGAAATCAAGGCGCCGGACGGAGACTATGACTTTGAACACAAGTACTACTCCGACGAGACTGTCTATGTTTGTCCGGCCGAAGTGTCTGAGGATGTGACGGAGAAGATTAAGGCCGTTGTCGAGAAGGCCGCTTTGGCAGTGGGCGCCGACGCATGGAGCCGTATTGACGTGATGCTGCGCGATGACGGCAGTTTCGTGCTGCTTGAAATCAATACAGCACCCGGCATGACGCCGCACTCTTTGGTTCCGCTTGCTGCGAGAACCAGCGGTATTTCTTATGAAGAACTCGTTAAACAAGTCGCTGCGCGCGCTTCTTTGAAGGGTTAATCAATGAGACGTTGGAGCGCGTCAACTTTTTCGCTTTTTGCCGATGTTTTCGGAGTGCTGTTTATTCTCCTGATTCTGACATCGGCGGTTTACTGGTTTGTTCAGCGGCCGGTATTTTTGCTGAAAGGGGTTGACGTTCAGGTCGAAGGCAATAAAGACGCGATAAACGTCAAGGATGTTGCGCAGGTGCTCGACGGCCATATCCACGGGAACTACTTCACCGCGGATTTGTCCGAGATCGCCGATCAGCTCAAGCGCATTCCTTGGGTAAGAGACGTTTCGATCGGCCGCGTATGGCCGAATCAGCTTCAAGCAACGCTTTACCTCCACCGTCCGATCGCCGTTTGGGGCGACGAAAAGTTGCTCGCCGAGGACGGCACGCTGTTTGTCGCAAACCAGGAAATTGCGGAGAGCAAAGGGGCGCTTCCGAAGATTTTCGGCCCCGTTGACCGCCGCATGGAAATCTACAAGCAGTACCAGGCTTTTGAAGATACATGCAAAAAGCTTGGATATGATGTAACTTCATTAACTTATTCCGAATATTCCGGCTGGACGCTGCATTTCAAGCGCCCGGAGGGCAAGGTGATCAAACTGGTTCTCAAGAAGGGCGAAAATTCCGCCCAAATGGAAGAGCGTTTGATCAAAATCATCCAATCGCTGCCGGCGATTTCTGCGCAAATCGGCGCGGAACCGACAGAATTAGATGCGCGTTATGAGAAAGGGATTGCAGTGTTGAAGCCGGCACCGGAAGAAGAGTCCGTTTCTCCTGAAGATAGTGTTCAGGATACCGGGGATAAAAAGAATGGCAGATAAATCAAACGATTTGTTGGTGGGCTTGGACATCGGGTCATCAAAGGTTGTGTGTATGATCGCGTCTCCGGTCAGTTCGAGCACTTTTAAGATCGAGGGGCTCGGAGAGTGCAAGAGCGAAGGCATTGAGCAGGGCGGTGTCGTCGATATCAATCAGGCCGTCGACTGTGTCCGCGCGGCCGTGGAAGAAGCTGAAAAAACCGCCAATACAACCGTCAAAACCGTTGCGGCTGGTATTTCCGGACCGCATATCCGCACGGATAACTGTATCCAGCAGACGATTGTGGGTTCCGGCGAAATCGAACAGAAGGATATTGACGACCTTCTGAACACAGCCATGTCGGTGACTTTGCCGCCGTCGATGCGCTATCTCGACGTGATTCCTCAGGAATACTCCGTCGACTACGCACGCCGTATTCGCACGCCGATCGGCATGGAAGGCAAGAAGCTCGAAGGCAGTCTGCACGTGGTGACCGCGCAGAGCGCTCAGTGTTTGTTCCTTAATAAAGTGATTCGCAGAACCGGATTGGAACTTATTGACAGTCAGCTGATTTTTAATCCGCTGGCGGCCGCTTCTGCCGTGCTTCGTCCGGAAGAGATTGACTTAGGCGTGGCACTGATCGATATCGGTTCCGACTTGAGCGATGTGGCCGTGTTCTTTGATAAGGCCGTGCAGTACTCGGCCGTCCACCCGATGGGCGGACAGCAGATCACCGATGAGATTTCAATTAAGACACACCTCTCTCAAGAAGCAGCCGAAAAGCTGAAGCTGCAGATGGGACAGGTCCGTTACGACGCTAGAAAGGATAAAGACAGTTTTATTCGTCTTCCGACGGCACCGGGGTATAGTGATGACGGCGGAAGGATCTTGAGCAAACAGGCGCTTTCTGCGATTATTGACGTCAAAGTTCAGGATATTCTCGAAAAAATTTACTACCGTATTCGCGACAAGAGCCTTCACACGCAGCTGGGCTATGGAGTGGTGCTCACGGGAGGCGGGGCTACGCTTCCGGGCATCCAGAGAATGGCTAAAGAAGTGTTTAGCTCCCATATGGCCGGACGCGAGATTAACGTGCGTCTCGGACGTCCTTTGGTGAACTATGAAACCTCGGAATTTGTGCCGCCGGAACTCTATAACACCGAGAGTTTCCCTAAACAGTTTGCCGGGTATTCCACCCCGCAGCATGCGGCAGTTTTAGGTTACTTGTGTCAACTGAATCAGAAGTTCTGGGCGCAGGGATCCAACATCGGTTCCAAACGAAAATTAAAGAGCATCGGCGGAATGATTAAGCAATGGATTTTCGGAAATTTCTAAGGGTTTGTATTGCTTAGAACAGCTTGAGGGACAGAACGGAGTAGAAACTCCTAACCAAAAATTCCCCTCTTGTTGAAAATAAGCGCAGAACTCACGGAATTTTTTGAATTTTCCTCGCAGAAAAAAACGATTGAATTTAGAATTAACCAACTTGGCAGATCGAATGTCTCGAGATGCGTAATGGAGATAAAGTAGTTGATGGAAAAGGCATTTGAACCCTACGTGGACGGTTCTACCAACACCGTGATCAAAGTTGTAGGCGTAGGCGGTGCGGGCGGCAACGCCCTTAATACGATGGTAACCAAATTGACGGATTGCCAGGTTGAGTTCATCGCCGCGAACACGGACAGACAAGCTCTGACCCGCTCTCTCGCTTCCGAAAAGATTTCTCTCGGCAGAACAGGTCTCGGTGCCGGCGCACGTCCGGAAGTCGGGTTCCAGGCTGCCAATGATGCCAGAGAAGAAATCGCTGAGAAGCTCCGCGGTGCCGATATGGTCTTCATTACAGCCGGCATGGGCGGCGGCACGGGTACCGGTGCTTCCCCCGTCATTGCCGAAGTTGCCCAGGAACTGGGTATTCTGACCGTTGCTGTCGTGACAAAGCCTTTCTCCTTTGAAGGCGGCAAACGCATGAGAAATGCCGAGCTCGGTTTAAATCAGCTCAAAAATCGCGTCCACTCTCTCATTGTCATTCTTAACGATAAGCTCGAAGAAGAGCTCGGAGAAGACGCCACGATGCGCGAATGTTTTGAAAAGGCCGACGAAGTGCTCTTCAACGCCTGCGCAGGCATCGCCGAATTGATTCAGAAGGTTGGTCAGATCAACCTGGACTTCGAAGACGTCAGAACGGTTATGGGTACTCGCGGTACCGCTATGATGGGTTCCGGCGAAGCCGAAGGTCCCGATCGTGCTGTTACGGCTGCCTCCATGGCCGTTACCTGCCCGCTGCTTGAAGGTGTTGAGCTTCGCGGTGCTAAGGGTCTGTTGGTTAACATTACGGCTCAGGAGGGCATTCGTATGTCCGAAGTCCGTTCTGCCATGGAAACCATCAAGAACTACGCCGACAGCGATGCGCTTATCGTCTTCGGTACGGTTTATGACGACAGCATGGGCGACAAAGTCCGCGTTACCGTTATCGCCACCGGTCTGGATCAGAACGGCACCGATGACTCCATCGTTAAAACAAGCTTCGTGAACGGCAAACCTGCCGTCGATAATCCGTCTAACCTGTGGCAGCCTTCCGGCTCCGCTCCGGATTCTCTGCCGAATGATTTGTTCGGCAACATTGATGCGCCTGCTAAGCCTAAGGTTCACGCCTCTGCAGCTCCCCGTACAGCATCTTCTTTTGCTCAGCCGCAGCCTCATCCGGCTGCTGCACCGGCTCACACTGCAGCCCCTGCAGCTCCGGCAGCAAAGCCTGAAGTGAAAGCCGAAGAGGTCAAAACGGAAGTCAACCCTTTCGGCAGCTATACCCCGCAGCCTCAGAAAAAGGCTGAGCCGGCACCTGCTCCGAAGGCCGAACCGAAGGAACCGCAGTCTGAAGCCATCAACCCGTTCGGTCAGGCTTTCAGCCGTCCGATCGCAACACCTGATGCCGGTGCCTTCGAAGGCCCGAAAGACAACACGATTTTCGGCAACTTCCACGCCAGCAACAACATCCGTCCTGCCAGCGACGTGTTCGCAACCCTGAATCCTCAGGCCGGCAACGGCAATGACAGCGGTCTGTGGACGGCCAATCAGCACAACGGCGCACCTGAGGCTAAAGGTCAGGGCGCAGCTGAAGCCAAGGCTGAAGATGAAAAACCGCGTTTCGAATACGGCATCCCCGCTTTCCTGCGCAAGAAGAACTAAGGTTTGGCCGCATCTATGATCAAACAGAGAACGCTTAAGAAGGTCTTCTCCACTGTCGGTATCGGCTTGCACTCCGGCCGCAAAGTCCGTTTGACTCTGCGCCCGGCACCTCCCGATACCGGTCTGGTGTTTACTCGAACCGATTTGAAGCCGCCCGTTGCGATTAAGGCTGAGCCTGAGCGCGTTAACGACACACGTATGGCGACGACTTTAGATAAAGACGGAGCCCGTATTGCGACGATTGAGCACTTAATGAGTGCGCTCTCCGGGTTGGCCATCGACAACTGCTACATCGATGTCGATGCGCCTGAAATCCCCATCATGGACGGCTCCGGTTCAACGTTTGTCTTTTTGATCAGAGCGGCCGGAATCGAAGAACAGGAAGCACCGAGAAAGTTTGTCCGCGTCAAGAAGAATGTCTCCATCCACGTCGGAGACAAATGGGCCTCTCTTGAACCCTATGACGGCTACAAACTGTCTTTTGCGATTGATTTCGGTCATCCCGCAATCGATGAGACGGCCCAGTTTGTTGAAGTTGACTTCAATAAAGAAAACTACATCGAAAGCGTTTCACATGCCCGTACTTTCGGTTTTGTGAACGACTTGGAAATGTTGTGGGGCATGGGTTTGGCACAAGGCGGAACGTTAGACAACGCGATAGTGCTCGACGATTTCCACGTGTTAAATCCCGGCGGCCTGCGCTCTCAGGACGAGTTTGCGAAGCATAAGCTTCTCGATGCCATGGGCGACTTGTACGTTTTGGGTCATCCTCTGGTGGCACACTATCGTGCCTTTAAGTCCGGCCACGAAATCAACAACAAACTTCTGCGGACGCTGTTAGCGGATCCCGGAAACTGGGAGTTTGTTGAGTATCAGGATGAACACAATGCTCCGAAGGCCTTTACCGAAGCGGTAAAAGAACCTTCGAACTAAGAAACGAAAACTTCTTGTTTTTGCCCGCGCAAGCCGCGGGCTTTTTCTTACCTGCGGCCGGGACCTTGATGTTCTTGAAGGGTGGCGGCAAGTTTGGCCATTGCTTCCTTTAAGGGTGAGCTTTCCGGGAGACGGTCCGATAATTCTTTAGCGCCCTCAACCGCGCCGGGACCGCCGATTGCGGGGCCGCTTTCCGTGAAGAGGAAGGGCTGCGGATGCAGACCGCATCGATCAATGACAGGTTTGACTTTCATGGCGCCGAAGCCTTTCTCGGCGAGCGCCTTTTCGACTGACGGCTGGAACATCGTGAAGCGGCGCACAAATAGCGGGTTGGGGAGGCCGACTTCCAAGAGCAGGACTTCCTTAATCAAGTCGCGGGGATCTTCGTCCGGATCGATGTCGTAGGGGTTCTCGTCTTTGATACGAACCTGCTGAACGGTGAGTCTGAGACAGTCCGGCGTGACCGAAGCTCCGAGTTTGTAGCTTTGGCAGACGGGATCAATCACTGCAGCAAGGCGCTTTGCTAATTTCAGGAATCCGAAATGCTTAGCCAAAGTACCTCTTTGAAGAACTTTGGAGATCGGTTTTTGTGCAGATCGCGGGTACATTTCAGAGCCAAAATAAATAAGACATTGTGCCGTCTAACTTAGCAAAATGAAGGGCTTAATTCAATTCTTAGCATGATTGAATAAGAGAAAAAGCACACTTTCTATGCAACTTGTAAAAGGACGGGCAAAAACTGTTTAGTGTTGTAAAATCAGTAAGTTTCAAAATTGGCAAGGTGTAACTGCCAATGGGAGGCGTTGTGCCTCCGTTTTTATTAAGAGAAAGAATTAATGGCCAGTTTCCTGACAAAAATTTTTGGTAGCCGCAACGATCGACTGATTAAGCAATATCGCCGTAAAGTCGCTGCGATTAATAAACTTGAGCCCGAAATGAAGGCATTGAGCGACGAACAGCTCAAAGCTAAAACGGCTGAATTCCGTCAGCGTTTAGCCGACGGCGCTTCCTTGGACTCTCTCCTGCCGGAAGCATTTGCCGTTGTCCGTGAGGCAAGTTTCCGTGTTCTCGGAATGCGTCACTTTGACGTGCAGTTAATCGGCGGTATGGTCTTAAACGACGGCAAGATCGCTGAAATGCGTACCGGTGAAGGTAAAACTTTGACCGCAACATTAGCGGTTTACCTCAACGCATTGCCTGGTAAAGGTGCGCACGTTGTGACCGTGAACGATTACTTGGCAAGCCGTGACGCAGCATGGATGGGTAAGGTTTACAACTTCCTTGGAATGAGTGTCGGAACGATTCTTTCCAACCAGCCGAACGATCAGAAGCAGGCCGCTTACGCTGCCGATATTACCTACGGTACGAATAATGAATTCGGCTTTGACTACCTCCGCGACAACATGGAGTATGAGACCGGCGCTCGCCGCCAGAGAGGTCTGTTCTTCGCGATCGTGGACGAAGTGGACTCCATTTTGATTGACGAGGCCAGAACTCCGCTGATTATTTCCGGTCCGGCCGAAGGCAGCACGGATATTTACGTTGCGATCGACAAGATTCCCGACATGCTGGTTCGCCAGAAACAGGAAAAGGGCGAAGGCGACTACTGGGTTGACGAAAAGCAGCACACAGTTCAGCTTTCCGAAGCCGGTCACGAAAAAGTCGAAAAGATCATGGTCGATATGGGGCTGCTGCCTGCCGGCCAGAGCTTGTACTCTCCGTCAAACATCATGCTGCTGCACTACTTGAATGCAGCACTTCGCGCGCATACGCTCTTTGTTAAAGACCAGCACTATGTCGTTCAGAACGGCGAAGTCATTATCGTTGATGAATTCACCGGCCGTTTGATGAAAGGACGCCGCTGGTCCGATGGTCTGCATCAGGCCGTTGAGGCCAAAGAAGGCGTTGAAATCCAGCAGGAAAACCAGACTTTCGCGTCTATTACCTTCCAGAACTACTTCCGCATGTATGAAAAGCTCTCCGGTATGACCGGTACGGCCGATACGGAAGCCTATGAATTCCAGGAAATTTACGGTCTTGAAACCGTTGTCATCCCGACCCATCGCATGATGATTCGTGATGACCAGCAGGATAAGGTCTATCGCACTGCGAAAGAAAAATACAAAGCCATCGTTGACGACGTCAAAGAGTGCTACGGCCGCGGTCAGCCGGTGCTTGTCGGTACGACCTCGATCGAAAACTCCGAGCTTATCAGCGACATGCTGACTAAAGCAGGCATCCCGCACAACGTGCTGAATGCTAAGCAGCATGAAAGAGAAGCTCAGATCGTTATGGAAGCCGGCCGTCCCGGTATGGTTACCATTGCGACCAACATGGCCGGCCGCGGTACCGACATCGTTTTAGGCGGCGGCATCAGCAAGGCTCTTGAGCAGATCGACAACGACGAAACCCTTTCTGACGAACAGAAGAAAGCTCAGAAAGAAGAAATCAAAGCGAAGTGGCAGGTTGACCACGATCGTGTCGTTGAACTCGGCGGTTTGAGAATTATCGGTTCCGAGCGGCACGAATCCCGCCGGATCGACAACCAGCTGCGCGGACGTTCCGGCCGTCAGGGTGACCCGGGTTCTTCCCGCTTCTATCTGTCCATGGAAGATCCGCTGCTCAGAATCTTCGCCGGCGAAAAGATGCAGGCTTTGATGAACAAGCTGCGCCTGCCTGAAGGCGAAGCCATTGAAGCAGGTATTGTTTCCCGCTCCATTGAAACCGCTCAGCGCAAGGTCGAATCCCGCAACTTCGATATTCGTAAGCAGCTGCTTGAATACGATGACGTGGCAAACGATCAGAGAAAGGAAATCTACGCTCTGCGTAACGAAATTTTGGAAAACAAAGATGTGTCCGGCCCCGTGAAGGAACTTCGCGACGGATACTTCACCAGCCTGTTCCGCCACTATGTTCCGGCAGATACCGTGGAAGAGCAGTGGGATCTTGAAGGCTTAGAAAAAGAGCTGAAAGAACAGTGGAATCTGGATGTTCCCCTTAAGGCTACGCTGGAAAAATCCGAAAGCTCCGACGACCAGGAACTTCTGGATATGCTGCTTGCAGCAACCAACAAGGTTTATGACGAAAAAGTCGCTTTAGTCGGTCACGAAGCTTTTGCACAGTTTGAACGCAATGTTCTGCTTCAGTTCCTGGATCAACGCTGGAGAGAGCATCTCAGCCAGCTCGACATGCTCCGTCAGGGTATCTATCTCCGCGGCTACGCTCAGAAACAGCCGAAACAGGAATACAAGCGCGAAGCCTTTGAACTGTTTGCCAACTTGCTTGAGACTGTCGGTGCCGACGTCACCCGTGTTCTGATGAATGTTCAGATTCGTCAGCCGGAACCTGAAGAAGTCGCTGCTGCTCAGCAGGAAGCTCAGGCTCCTGCTCAGCAAGAAGCCCTTCCTCAGGAAGAAGATCCGTTCGCACATGTCGGACGCAATGATCCGTGTCCCTGCGGCAGCGGCAAGAAATTCAAAGACTGCCACGGCAAGCTTCGTTAATCTGAATTAACGGAAAGACGGCTCTCGGTGAAAACACCTTGGGCCGTTTTCTTTTTGAAATAAAAATTCGCTTCGATCTTTTGAATCGAAGCGAATATTAAGGCCAAATTTTAAGATGAGGAATTAAGCAACCTATGGATTACTTAATTACTTTTATTTCAACGCGTCGATCAGGCTGATAACAACGAATTTGCTCTTTTCTTGGCAGACCCAAACATTCGTTGCCAGTTACAGGCTTCGCCTCGCCGAAAGCCTTTGCTTCTTTTATTAATTTCATGTCCACACTGTTATTCTTCAACTCGTTAAGAACGGCGTGAAGTCGTTTCTCAGACAACGTCTGATTGTAGGAATCACTTCCTAAACGATCGGTGTGGGCCGAGATTGAAAGATAGGAAGAAGCGGCGAGTAACTCTTTTGTCCTCGTCTTGATTTGGGAAGAAACCTCCTTTATTTCAGCTTTCCCCTTCTGACTTAGCGAGCTTCCGTCAAAAGCAAAAAGTGTGTCCGCAGATAGATTAAATGCACAGTCTCTAAAGAGTTCATCTGAGATAAAGGAGGCAACGGCTTCTTTATTGTTCAGAAGGTACGAACCGTCATAGCATTTGTCAAAGAGGTTTGCAGAGGGGATGGTGTTGTTAGTCCTCTCATCTGTAAAATAAATTAAGACAAATTTAGATTTTCTGTACTTAACTTTTGCTTTCTTAAGTGCTTTTTCTAACTCGATCCCTCTGGTTGAGGTGGGATTGTCAGAAAAAACAATAAAGATTGGATCTTCGTCCAAATTTTTTAGAGTAACGCGATTCTTTTCATTCGGAGCTGAAAGATTGGTAATCTCCAAGAAGCCTTCTCCAATGTTGGTATTTCGTCCAAAGATTTCTAAGTCTTCAGGAGCTTCCGAGAGAGCCTTTGAGACGCGATCACTCTCGTACTTAGAAGGTGCTAGAAAGAGGTTAAAAGGAGCAACGCTACCAATTCCTAGAGAAATCTCCGAAGTTTTGAGCTCTGAAGTGATTTTTTGCAGTAATTGTTTGGCTAGAGAGATCTTTGCGGACTCGGATTCGCCATGCTTAGCTTTCCTCATCATACTTCCCGAATAATCGAGCAAAAACAATGCTGTATCAGCCTGTTTGCCACAGTGAGGAGAAGGAGAGGAGTTGCTGGCGAACACGTTTCCAGTTGCCAGAAGGCACAAACAGCCTAATCCAATAATTATTTTTTTTACTTTCATGATGACTCCTCTTTAGAACTGGTATTTCATTCCAACAGAAACTTCGTATTCTTTCGTATAGTGACTTCCGTGCTCTCTTTCTAACTGCATGTAAAAGCGCGTGCTTCCAGCTGCTTGCCAGTCGAGACCAACGCCGTAGTAGCCTGTTGTTTTACCGATATTTTTAGAGAAGACTTGGTCGTTTAAGGAGACTTTGTAATTACCCAAGAAGTCATGTTTCACACCCCCTTTAATGTAGGCTTGCACAAACCTCTTATCGATCGAGCCGTAATTTTCACCGTAATTCCATTTCGTGCCAATTACAAGGCCTGCTCGTCCAATCAGGCTATCGTCGTCTTTGATATTGACCTTCAATCCTTTGTTGGAGAGTTTGTATTTTTTCCCGCTTAGCCAATAGTAGGAAAGCTGAAGCTGGGGTTCAATCCAAGTATGCCTATACCAGGGGCCCCATGAAAGGTCGCGACTCTCAAAACTAAACTGTTTTCCAATTTCTATCGAGGCTCCCAAGCCAAAAGTATTGTATTTGCCGGTTTGTTTAATTTCATTAGCCTTAGTAGAAATATCCTGCCTGAAATAATCAGCAGAGAGGACGAAGTCGGCATATTCGCCAGTGTTTAACGCCCAGGTCGCGTAGCTATTAATGCCGTAACGATCGGTATCTCCTTGACCGTTATTGTTGGTGCGTGTTCTTTGCTTGGCTCTACCGACATTGAAACTTAGGCCCAGCAATGACATGTGCCTTTCGCTGACATTAATAAGGTGGTCGAAACCAAAATTGAGACCGTAGTAAGTCTGTTTTAAGCCACTAGCGCCTTGTGTTCCATCCGTTAAATCTTTTTGGAAGATTCCTCTAGCCCAAGCACCATCTTGACTACCGTAACGAACTTCTCCCAAACGCTTTCTTAGGTCTTGCAAGTCGGACCAATGGAGATATCGTTGCGAACCTGCAAAACTGAGTTCAGTGTCCGCGGCAGGAGTGAAGGGTCCGTCGTTACCTCCAGGACTAGGGGGAGTCGGATTGTCTGGATTTGGATCTGTAGATATACCTCTTTGTAAATACCAGTAATTTCCTTGAATACCACCTCCAATTTCGCTGGTGTCTTTTTCTACTGTGAGGGAGTACTTATAAATTCCAATGTCAACAGTGCCGCCTTCATTTGCTAGTTTGAAATCAGCTTGTTGGCTGTTATCCAGTACCAACCATGAACTCCTCAAAGACTCGGGTTCTTCCGAACTCTGGTCTCCGAGATATTGAACGTATAAGGTATACCCCCCCCCAAACCCCGTTGTGTACGACTAAACTATCTCTACCGTTCTTGACTCCACTCGAAGTCCCTTTTTTGTCATCAAAACGTAAGTTGAACTGAACTACACCGGGCCCCGTCAAGTTGGTTACATATAATTTTTGGTATGGAAGACTTGCTGATTGCAACTGTTCTGGGCCTGTAAGATTTACAACAAAAGGATTGTCTTTGGTAGCGTTTCCTCCAAAAACGGAGAAGACCATAGAGTTAAATGTTTCTTTATTAAAGATAGAACCTCGCTCCTGAGAATCAATGTAGGGAAGGACATTCCAGATAGAGCCACTTGAGCCAATCAAAGAAATGTTTCCCTTGTCCTGATGCGTTGACGGTTTTCCTGAAGTTGCATTGTGATATGGGAAGGAATTGTCAAACATCCCTCCTGTAATTTCTGAACTTTCAGCGAGTGTAAGTTTTACATTGCCTCCGTTCCGTGCAGAAGTGTTTCCGAAGATCTTTGTTCTGCCAACTAAAGAAATTGACGCGTTGCTATCAGCGAAAAAGACGTTTCTAACGTCTGCATGGGAACCTTCGACGTCATTAAATTTATTGTTGATTTCTATGTAGGGAGCATCAAGGGAGATGGTGGCAGACTTGCCTTGAGCATAAAAGATGTCTTGTTTCTTCTCTTTGTTTAGCGTGTCTACATAATTTATTTTGATGCCATTTTCACCAGTGGCTTTTAGCCTGATGGAGGCATTTTTGTCAACATTGCTCAAAGCTTTAAACGTAACATTTGTTTTTCCGTTTTCAGAAGTTCCAGAAGCTTTAATATTAATTTCACTTGCCTCTAGGGATGTCCTCGCACTATAAAGATTACCCTCAGGACTCTCTAGTGCTTCCATAAATATTGCGCCCCAATTGGTGTTGAGATTAATGGCTGAATTAGACTTTAGCGAAAAGTTAGCATCAAAGTATCGAGTCGTGCTTCCGCTACAAGCATCGCATATTTCATCGGTTCCTCTTATGGCATAGCTTTCTTTGTAGATTCCTATTTCGTCTGATTTGCTGAAACCAAGTAGGTTTAAATCCCCTTGTAAAGAAGCTAAATTTACTTTTCCAGAGCCGACGATTAAGCCATTAAACGAAATAGCATTGTTGGCTTTCCCGGCAACATCTGTATGGATAAGTATCTTATCCGCTGTTAAAGAGATATTATTGTTGCCGTAGGATGCGACCCCGTGATTTACGTTACCTTCAATTTTCAGTAAGTTCACCGAATTCACAATGAGTTTGACATTCTCAACGTGTTGTTGATTAGAGGCCGCTACTGCAGCAATTGCGGCCCCTACCGGGGTTGTGCTTCCACTGGGAGAGGATATTGTTACATCGTTAAGATTTGAAATTTCTAATTTAACATCCCCTCCTAGTTTCATACCAAAATTTTTCCCGTTCAAAGTTAGAGAAGATTGTTTAGAACCTGTCAGGGAAAGATGTCGTTGCGGATTGGAAGTGCCAGAGCTTCTAAACGAATCGATAGCAGAATCCCCATTTAAAGCCCAGTTAAAGTTACCTAGATCCACTGCGGCCGTTGTTGAGGACTGTCCGATTGGCCCTCTATACATTACCGTCTGATCTGTTATTACGTTGTCAGTTAATCGAATATTCAGATAATCTAACGAAGAAGAGCCTTGGCCAAAAAGATAAAGATATTGATTATTCTGCGTTACGTTTGCACCTTGTTTTTCCATCGACAGAATCCCGTTGACTGGTGTCCAAGGCTCTTCTGCAAGCGCAGTTTGCGATTGGGAGAAAACGACACCTAGTAATAACGTTATGATTTTATTTATCCTCATCACATTCACCTTGAAATATGGGTTGAGTCTTTTGAAAAATTGGGCTTGACACATAAATGCCAAGCCCCGGCCCTCTATCCTTCACCCGAGGAATGGAAAGGAAAGTATTGAGGCCTAAATGACACAAGTTCAACAAAAAAGAATTTTTGAAGGCGTTCTAAGCAAGGTGCCCTTTTGTCTTTTTAGTTGTTGCCTTGATTGGAAGATAAGGAGAGAGGTGACCCCCTCCTAGCCCTTAGACCAGCCAGTCATTAGAACTGATATCTATATTTGGCCTGGAGAACCTGATCCACACGTCCTTTGTTGCCGGAACCGATGCCATAATTCAGACCGAAAGCATGGGCGCCCTTAGCAGCTTCCACACCAACTTTGGCTGAGTACATGGCGTTGTTGGCGATTCTGGAGTCGATTGAATCAGATGCGTCGCCTGTGGCTAAAGCAAATTTGTTCTTCACTTTGCGGTCGCCAAGAGCCGGAGCAATCTGAACGTCAACAAACGGTTTCACATCGACAGAGGCAACATTGGCTTTGCCGTTGAAGGCTACGCCAAACGGAACTTGGAACAAGTTGGCTTTTTCAGCGGTGTACTTGAAGCCGCCGGCCTTGAAGCTTTCCATGTCGACGTGCAGATAACGGGCACCAACGTGCGGAGTAACGGTGAGGACTTCATTCAGAGCCAGAGGTTTCTCAACACGAACGCCGACGGAGAATGTCTTGACGTCAGGTTTGCCTTTGTAGCCGGCATGAGAAATCTTGTTCTTGCTCTGGAGGTAACCGACATTACCGATGACGTTAGCGTACTCGGTGTTCCAAACGCCGTAGACGTTTGCACCCCAATAGCGGATGTCGTTCTTAATGCCGGAGCCGTTGCCTTGTCCTCTTGCAGAACCCTTACCGAAGGAAACAGCGCCACCTAAAGCCGTCCCGTTGCCGAAGGCGTAGTCAGCACCGAGTGTGGCACCGCCGATATCGCTCTTATAGCCATAATTGGTAGAACCTGCCTGGTAACGGCTGGCTTTACTTGTCATGCCAGAGAGGTCGATCCAAAGATCAGTGCCTTGTTTTTCGTGGGCGTAAGTAGCCAGGACGGAACCGTGCTGGTCAAGCGTATCAGTAATAAGGTTCGAACCGTTAACAGCCATTGCTTGGGCAGCAGAGGCGGTTCCCATCATAGCGATACGATTGATTTCAGATGCGGCCTGTTCGGTTGTTAAACCGCTATTGATATCAAGCAGGGCATTAATTCTTTCTACACCCAGGCCTTCTCCGGCAGCCAATGCTGCATTAACTGTATTGGAGGCGATGGTGTCTAACTGGACATCATTTCTTTCAACACCGAGGATCAGCTGACCATCTTCATTCTTGGCAAGTGTTGCGCCAAGCAGGCGGTTAGTCGTGGCGAAGTTAGTTTTGCTTTCGTCGACCTTCCCGAAACCTTCTGTAAGCTGATAGTTCTGACCAAGACGAGCCTTGTCAAGATAGATGGAGGAACCTTCGTTGGCAACGAAAGATTGGTTTTCAGTGCCGACAATAGCAGATCCTGCTGCTATGAATAAGTTGGCGCCTTCACCTAAAACTACAGAAGGAGTAGCTGCAACGCCTTCAGCGGTTACGGCCGCAGCATTGCCAAGCATCAAACGTCCGTTTTCAGAAAGTTTCAGAGTCTTTCCGATATAAGCGTTCGGGCCACTTTTCGTTCCGACTATGGCTTTTGCGGCTTCAAGAGAATTGTGATCTTGTTCGCCGAAAATAAAGGCAGAATCATTGCCAGAAACGTTGACAGCGCCATCAAGAGCTTCGCCGGACAAAGCAGTTAAAACTAATTCGCCCTTAGTTACATTAAAGGAGCCGATTTGTTGCTGACCATCGTTGGTTTGATTCTTAGCGTTTGCGCCATTAGCGATGTTCGCTTTGTCGAGAATAAGAGTACCGCCTGTGACATTAACATTATGCTGAACCATCCATTCGGATGTAACGTGCATCGTACCTTCCTGAACATCTGTAGTCCCATAATATTTATTTAGGTCGCTGTTGACGAGGAGAGTACCCGTGCCAGTTTTATTTAAGAGTGCATGCTGGCCATCATTTGCTGTGGTGTTGTTTGGCATGGAAGATGCAATACTATCAGTATCGCCTGTAGTTCCTTTCTCGCCGATTGTTAAGGTTGCAGCGCCTTGTACTTCGAAGGTTGCAACTGAGCCGCGATCCAAGAACAAGAAGCCCCCGGCTTGCGTATGAGAATGAGTGTAGCCATAAGTGTCGGGTTTCCCTGTGCCGTCTGACGAAACAGTGTTACCGGTATAAGCGAGATCTTTGGTGATGATAAATTTCACATCTGAATCTCTCTTTACTCCAGTAGTCGAACCAGTGCTGTAGTCAACATTAATTGCTCCACCGAAGGCATAGGCACCTTTGTCGGCAGCCCCTGTGACAGCGGCTGAGTTATTCATGAAGACAACATCCTTAAAGACAGTGTCTGGGGAGCCTTTAATTTGAATAGCACCCCCTGTAGCCGCGTGTGTATCTTTGGCGGGGGATGTAATAACAGCTGAGTTTCCGTCGAAGACAGTATTTTCGAAATAAATGGGAGAGCCGTTACTATAGACCGCTCCGCCCATTGCAACAGTAGCTCCGCTGGCTTTATTTCCAGAATATAGTGCGTTCTTGATAGAGGCAGAGGAATCTGCAGGGGCTAAGAACAAAGCGGCGCCATACGAGGCAGTCAGTCCTTCGGCCTTTTGTGTACCAGAGATGGCGGTCTTAGACGCGTTCTTTGAGACAAAAATTCCTCCTTCGTAGACCGCTCCGTCTTCCATGTTCAGAGTTGTGTTTGGAGCATCGATTAGAATCTTGCCCAAGGTCTGCGAGCCGGAAGAGAGGAGGATCGTATTCTTATCGGTACTGGTTCCTTGTTGAACGGCAATAGCAGCAGTAGCTTCTTTGGCATCAATTAAACCAGAGTTTGTGAAAGTTCCTTCTTTATGGTCTTTTACTAAAACACCAATTGTGAAAGCTCCACCACTAGCCGAGGGTTTACCTACGTAAATTTGACCTTTATTCTCGGCTGTAGAGCCTTTGACACCACCAAGCTCAATTGCAGCGCCTGTCTCATAAACAGCAATGGAGCCTTCATTAATAATTGTCGCAGGTGTCGAGCCATTTTTATCGCTGCCGACGGTCATCCCATATGCATTTTGGACGACAATTGTTCCTTTATTTATAGCTGTTGCACCATCGGCGACGCCAATAGCTCTCTGAGACCAAGAATTGGCCCCGTCTACTGCAGTGACATAAATATTTCCAAGGTTTGTGAATGTGGCTTCCTGGCCATCGCTATCAACCCAATAACCGGTTGCTTTTGAGCCAGCGCCAGAGCCTGTAACCCAAAGATTTTCAAGCTCAGAACTACTTGTAGATGTTAATGTTTTGTAGGGATTAGTGTTACCGCTGTTTTCAACGAAAGAGAATTCGTTCGCTTCTAGCTTAGTGGGGGGGGTAATATATTCAGGTGCAGCGGCGCAAGCCAAACCGGCAACGGCCATGGCGACAGAGGCGACTACAGTTTTCGTAGCGGATTTAGACTTTGATGTGCTCAATTCGTTCGCGACAACAATGTAGCCGCGAGCTGAATTGAAGAAGGTTTTGTAGATTTTGTTCATGTTTCTCTCTTGAAAAATAAGATGGCGAGCGGGTCGTTACCCACTAACATTTTTCTACCTCTCGAAGAGAAGTAAGAAAATCGCTGAAAGAATAGTAAAGCTTAAATTGTTGTCCTTCAATGAAACTTACCAGTAGTTAGTACAACTACTCAGAAGATAGGTTGAAGTATCTGAAAATATTGTCTTGTTTGAGGGATCCCTTAAAACTTTGCATATTTCTTTTGTTGTAAATCTGTCAGTTTCCTAATTATCGGAATCAGTATCGATTCAACAAATTAAAAACCCAACCTCTATCCATAGCTCTATCCCCAATCTAACAAGTTTCTATTAAGTAATAGTGAAAATGGATCATGCCGTTCAAAGTAGCCTTAGGGCCACTGAGAAAGATGACTAAAGAAGAGGGAGAAGATTTAAGGCGAAAAGAGACATTTATCTTTGCTTTTTAACGCTAGCAGTTGAGAACTGGCCGGCAACAACAAAGAATACTGATGGTACAGAGCAGTCATTGGGGTAGATTTTTAGCGTTAAGGTTTAAGAATGTATAGTCGAAGGGGCGCCTTGTTCTTAACTCCTCATAGGCTTTTTAAGGGTAATCGACGAGGCGCATCTTGCTTCTCTTACATGTCTAAAAACGGTTTACACCGTCGAACAGGCTGAGAGTTAATCATGAGAGAGGAATGGAAAGGCTTTTCTCGGTGAAAACACCTTGGGCCGTTTTCTTTTGGCCGTTATTCGTGCTCTAAAATCGAAAAATTAAATTAAAAGATTTTCTAAAAAAGGAAAAGCAATATGGCAGTCAATCTCTTCCCGCCTGAACCGTCTGAGATTTACTCGGTTCCCGGAGTTGTCCTCGGCGTTGCGGCAGCCAATATTCGTAAACCCAACCGCAATGACGTTCTGGTGGTTGAGTTGGCATTGGGCTCCCGCGTTGCAGGCGTGTTTACATCTAATCGCTTCGCTGCAGCCCCTGTCCAGGTTTGCAGAGCGCATTTGGCTGAAACCCGTAATATCCGGGCCTTAGTCGTGAACACTGGCATTGCTAATGCCGGTACCGGAGAGCAGGGGCTCAAAGATGCTCAGGAAACCTGTAGAAAAGTCGCTGATGTCTTTGACTGCTCCCCGATGCAGGTTCTGCCGTTCTCAACCGGTGTGATCATGGAACCGCTTCCTATGAATCGCTTACTTAAAGGCGTCGAAGAAGCTGCAAAGCATTTGTCGAGAACCAATTGGATTGCGGCTGCCGAAGCCATCATGACAACGGACACGGTTCCCAAATGCGTTTCTCAGCGCGTCATGCTGGACGACGACGAAATCACGATCACTGGTATCAGCAAAGGATCGGGCATGATCGAGCCGCACATGGCCACGATGTTGGGCTTCATTGCAACCGATGTCGCTATCGGTCAGGACTTAATCGGCAAGGTCGTTAAGATGGTGGCCGACGCTTCCTATAATCGCATTACCGTCGACGGCGATACGTCCACGAACGACTCTTTCGTTTTGATCTCTACCGGATGCAGCAATGCTCGTCCGATCGAAAGCATGGACGACCCGCGCTTTGATGATTTGCTGGACTCTTTGATTGAAGTCGGACAAAAGCTTTCTCAGGCGATGGTCCGCGACGGAGAAGGCGCAACGAAGTTCATCACGATTACGGCAGAAGATGCGAAGAACGAAGCGGAAGCCCTGAAAGTTGCTTACGCTGTTGCTCATTCTCCCTTAGTTAAAACTGCATTCTTTGCATCCGACCCTAACCTCGGCCGTATCCTGGCTGCGGTCGGCAACTCCAAGATTCCGGATTTGGACGCAACGAAAGTTTCTCTTTGGTTGGACGATGTCTTAGTGGCTAAGAACGGTAGCCGTGCGCCTGAATACATGGAAGAGCAGGGCGTTGCCGTGATGAGTCAGGACGAAATCACGGTTCGTATCAGCCTTGGCCGTGGAGATGCCTGCGAAACCGTTTGGACCACAGACCTTTCTCACGATTACGTTTCGATCAACGCAGACTACAGAAGCTAAAAAAAGAGATGGCAGACGCAAAACTCGAACAAAAACTGGAACGTCTTCTCGATCGACTGGAGATCCTTCTTCCAAAGACCGAGGATGAAGTGGATTGGAGTGTGGCGGCTTTTCGGTGGCGCCGTAAGCAATACCTCGGTATGTCTTACGGTGTGCTTGAGCCGATTCATCGGGTCGCACTTGTTGATTCCGATTCGATTAAGAATGCCGACCAGCAGAAAGCCGCATTACTCAGAAACACCGAGCAGTTTGTTCGAGGTTTGCCCGCAAATAATGTTCTTTTAACCGGTGCGCGAGGCACCGGAAAATCCTCTCTTATCCGTGCGTGTTTGAAGCAGTTTGCAGATCAAGGACTGCGTCTCATTGAAGTGGACAAAGAAGATTTAAAGGATCTGATCGATATTGCTCAGCGCATCGCCGATCGACCCGAAAAATTTATTGTCTTCTGCGATGATTTGTCTTTTGAATTCGGAGAAGGCGGATACAAAGCACTGAAAGCGATTTTGGACGGCTCCGTGGCTTCGACCGGAGACAATCTGCTGGTGTACGCAACATCCAATCGCCGTCACTTAATGCCGGAGAAAATGCAGGACAACCTTGCCAGCAGCATGGACGAAGACGGCGAACTCCATCCAGCTGAGACGATCGAAGAAAAGATGTCGTTATCCGAGCGTTTCGGTCTTTGGTTGAGCTTCTACCCGTTCTCTCAAAAAGAATATTTAGCGGTCGCCGAAGGCTGGACAAAACATTTCGGCGGAGAAATCTCCGACAGATGGCAAACCGAAGCATTGCAGTTTGCACTGCAGCGCGGTTCTCGTTCCGGCCGTGTGGCTTACCAGTTTGCACGCGACTGGGCAGGAAGAATGCATTTGGAGACTGAGCATGACAACTAAACCGACCGAAGTGGTTGTCGCCGTGGCTTTTGATAAAGACGGACGCTTTCTGATGACTTCGCGTCCCGAAGGCAAAGTCTATGCGGGCTACTGGGAATTTCCGGGCGGCAAAGTCGAGGCCGGAGAAACTCTTGAGGAAGCGCTTGTCCGTGAAATGAAAGAAGAACTCGGCGTCCAAGTAGCTGACTGCCAAGAGGTTTATTCAACAGTGTTCACTTATCCGCACGCCACCGTGCATTTGCATTTCTTGCATTGCCGCCTGAATCCTGAAGAGCTGAAGTGTCTTGAAGGACAGACATATCGATTCTGTACGTTAGAGGACTTACCGCATCCGATTTTGCCTGCGACGGAACCGGTATTAGCGCAGGTAACGGCGAGAAAGTAGTTTTACTTTTCTAAATCGGCCTTGTGAGAGGCGATTTTGCCGGTTGCGAGCGCATCGGCAGAAATATCCAGATCGTCGTCGCCTTCCATCGGTTTATCTTTGATGGAGTATTTGCCTTCGGCCCAGGCGCCGAGGTCGATTAGCCGGCAGCGTTCGCAGCAGAAAGGACGATACGGATTCTTGTCTGAATATTCACATTCACGCCCGCAAGTCGGGCATTTAACTTTAATTGCCATTTTTACTACATGTTGCATAAACCGAGGCGGAAAGGCATCACCTCGGGAATTTCCGCGATCGGACCACTGCCAAAATTGGCGCCGGAGAAGCGAACCGAAAGGAGATAGCGGTTCGCAGAGATCTTCGGAATCATATTCAGTTTAGGGTCGACAAACACTTGAAGAAGTGTAAATGTTTTGCCCTGAAGGTCTTTCTGGTAGGAGCCCTTAACGGCTTCCACGTCATTTAACTCAGCGGTGCCGCGCAGCAGATTCAAAATCAAATCGATAGCGTTGCTGTAGGGCAGCAGGGGCTTTATCCACTCATTGAGATAATGCTTCCGCTCTTCAGCCGGAAGGTGAAGCCAATGGTGGTAAACAGGGACGTCAAATTCACAGGTTCCGGCAGGGATGCCTGAGCGCTGTCCGACTGTTTTAAGGAATTCGTTTTGAGTAGAGAGGTGCGAGATTCTGACGCCCACGCAGCTTAATTCAGCCCTGCTGGCTTGGAGTTTGTCCAAGGTTTCTTTTAAGGATTCCTGGTCAACATTGTCATTGTTTGCGAGAGGTTCCAAGCAGGACCGGAAGCGAGCGAGTTCGTGCAGGAGGTCATTTTTTTGATCTCCGCGGGTTGTGACCTCTTGAATTTCAAAGTACTTGATGATGGCTGCTCGGTGATCATTCGCATTATCTTGCTGAGCAAACCACGACAGCTGTTTAAAAAGGTCAGCCAGTCTCAAAAAAGTACGAAGTTTTTCGTTGGAGGGAAACTCATATCGTAATAAGGTTTCGGTCATTCCAATCTCTCGCGTTCCTAGAATAATTTTATATTTTCCCCTTAACGGCCGGTAATGGAAATGATTACCGCCGAAGGCGTTCGGCTATCGAAAAATCTCTCAGAAATAACGCAAAAATATCAGGGGATTTTCCTATACAATTGTACACAATGGGAACGTTAAGACTAAGAAAATAAGCTCTTGTATGACCCAAGACGTGTAGTACAAGTAGCTCCGGCGAAACCTATTGATTACAGAACCATCCCATGTCGTTAAATCAAGACATATGAGTTGAAGACTTACATTTATTCCTCATTAGGTCCATCTAAAACAGAGTAGCAATAAACAAAAGGGATAAATTGTAGAAGCAGAATTTTATTAAAACCGATGAAGTTAGAGATTGTTAGCGCGTAGGTAAAGGACCATCGCATTCTTATGCTTAAATCAGAAATTTGAAAACCGCCCGAACGAAATAAGATCATTCGGGCGGCAAGCTTATTTCCTTACAACATGATGTCGTAGAAGTTTCTAGGCTTTACTGCGATTAGAAGTTGTAACGCAGGCCGACGCTTGCAGACCACGGGCTGCGGATAGGAGAACCTGCGCTAGTCTGGAACTCGCCGTAGGCAGAAATATTCTTCGTGGCGTTATATGTTCCGCCGACAGAGAACTCAGCCCAAGTTCCGCTTAAATCGTCACGGTAGCCTTGTTTAAGTCCAGCTTTACTCATAGAGCCTTTGACCTTAGCCGCCCAGTCGTGGAGAACAGAAGCTTTGACGTAACCGTTGCCTTTGTTTTCGGGGAGCGTGTAGCCAGTAGCTACGCCCAGGCGACCGACGGTAGAGTTGATCGCATTTTGCTGAACTTTCACACCCTGAGAGGTTGTGAATGAGCCTTTTTCCATACGACCAAAGCTCAATTCAACCTGAGGTTCGGCATAGAACCCTGTGGTCGGGCAAGAAAGTCTCCAGCCCGCTTCTGCAGAAACCGAGGTTGCCCAGTTGTGATAAGAACCACCGCTTAATAACCCGCCTGTGTTGTGCAGGCTGAATTCATTCTTGAAACGATGACGTTTAACGATGACATCAACAAACTGGCCTTTTTCGCCCATCCGACCGCCGTACAGGCCAAAGTTCCAGTTGTCATTATCGGAAGAACCGTTCTTGAGGTGGCCGTTGCCCTTTGTGTAACCGAAGGCCAAACCGCCATAGAATTCACCGAAACGATGGTCAAAGCCGGCCTGGAAGCCGTTGTAATTCAATTTCATGTTTCTGGAGCCGTAACGATTTTAGCCGCCGAGGTAGCGAACCCAAGCGCCGTTTTCGCCGCTATAGGAGCGGAGATCGCCAAGACGTTTATCCAAGTCGTTGATAGCTGTACGGAATCCGAGGAAAGTCATTGCCCCGATATCACGGATTGACTGGTTAACAGAGTTGGCAGCTGTTGTTGTAGAGACAATGTTGCCGTCAGCACCAACTTCCTGTTTAAGCTCACCGTTAATCAAGCCTTCTGCAACCGTCTGAGTTTGTGTTGCATTGTCGACCTGGACATTTTCTGCAAGAAGTTTTAAATCTTCCGGAGTGATTTCATCAGAAGTAACGCCGGTGAAGTTCACATCAAGATGAGTTCCGTCTTCGGCTTTAAGTTTTTCTGCGAGTTCAAAGCCTGCAGTAGTCATTGCTGTCTTGCCGACGATAAAGCTACCGCTTGAAACATCATCACCCTTCTTCGAAGTTTGGACATTGATTGTTCCTTGACCTTTCAGGTTTTCGACAACGACTGGCTAATCGTTGTTTGCGACATTGATAATGCCTTTGTCCAAAGTGACTTGGTTCACAGGAGAATAATAGGTGTAATGTTCGTCCTCATTAGCGATCTCTACCGCAGAAGGGGACCATACAGCTCCGTCACTGACGTTTAAAGCAAGGTTTTGTTCCTTAAGTTTGTCGGTGAAACTGCTTTCTGGCTTATCGCTATCCGCAGTCACTTGGGCGCTTCCGTTCCAGAATGAACTGCTCCCGTTTAAGTTAATTTCGACGTTCGAATTAACGGAAGTGCCAGATGTTGGCTGATTGAAATTAAAGTCGACATTGCCTGTCATTTGCACGACTTTATTTTTGTCAGGATTTATGACTACAGAGGAATCTCCTCTGGCGACAATTGCTCGTCCTTGCAGAGCTCCGGAATTACCTTGGTTGACGTACAGATCGCCATTAAGGGTCAGGGAACCCTTAGACATGGCAGAAATTGCGGCGGAACTGGGCCCTGATACGTTAATTGTTGTGTCGGCATTAACATTAATTTCACCACTTCCATCTGCGAATAGGCCATAAATACCTCCGGATTCTCCTTCCGTTGTCGCGTCGATATTTATATCTAAAGTATCTGCTGTAATATTTACTTTCCCGGAGTTAGAAGCTCGGATTCCGTAAACGGTAGGATCTTGAACAGTGTCTTTTTCGCTTCTAGGGAGTTTCCCTTTAACAGAAATTTTGACGCTTTGTGTGCTTTCGCCTCCCAAATTTAATGTGCCTTTAGGGGCTCCGAAAATGGTGAGGGTCGGTCCGTAATTGTCGTTTCCTTTTAGATCTGCAAGCTTATCTTCCGTAAGGACAGCGCTAATTTCTTTACCAGTGAAGCTTAATGTTACATTCTCGCCGGCTCTTGCTCCAACGATATACCTGGCCCATTGGTCATTTTCGGTTTGAAGGACTGCAGAATCAAACGAAACGCTGTCAGCGATTGTTTCACTTGCCACAGGATTTATAGGGGCTTGTGCAAGTACGGGAGCGCACAAGAAAGAAGAAGGGATAAGTATGTTCTATGAAAACCAACCTTGTGGAAGGCATTCACAAAATTAGAAACACGTTGAAGGAGGGGGGGGTAAACTATTCATTTAATTTTCTCCATTGAAAACTTAGTCAGTCTATCTACATTGTAAATAAATGTGCTTGGGTATTACCCTATACCCTATCCCGTCTTTATTTCTTAGCCAGACACCTTTCCAAAAGAAACTTATAAGTCTATTTGTTAGCTAATAATAAAAAAATAATAACCCTTGTTCATCTATTTAATTTTTGTTCGGTAAATAGGTTTAGGTTCTTTGTAATTAATTCAAGAGGCTCACGACGACATCCGGATTAACGAAAATATCGGCAGTTATATCACGCGCCTTTCTTTTAACTTAGAGATTGCAAGATACGAAATAAAACTGTAAAGCGAAAATTCATAACGTTGTCTTACCCCTCCTATTTGATTTTTGGATACATTGGAGGCTAGAGTTGGCTGATTTGTTGTTTTCTTGGTACTTTTTCCCTGTGAATTCACTGTTGAAGAGCGTGTAACAAGTCAATCTTTTCGAATTATTACCCATTTTTAGGGATGCAAGACATGACAAAACTTATTTGAATGGTTCGCATATTGACTATCTGAGAAAAATTGAGAGATAAATTTTCAAAAGAAATGACTGCTGTTGTTCTAGTTTTTCTCTGGCTCCGTTCTTCGCTGTAACCTCTTCATAATTTTCAGCCTGAAAATTTCAGAGAAATTTGAAATTAGTGGCCTGTGACCACCAAATCGAACAGTCAAGGCCACCACAACCGATTTAAGAGAGGATCTCTTAAAGAAAAGAAGGCAAGGTCGTAAACATTTTATTTTCTTTAGTTAGGTTCGCACAACGCTAGATAGACAGAGTGAAGTTTTAATACAGAGGCCTTTAGCATCTCGAAGGAACCGACATTTTCAATGACATCATCTGCAGCATCCAGTCTTTGAGCAGTCGTCGCCTGAGTCGAAATAATCTGTTTCACAGCATCCGGTGTTAGATGGCTTCTTTGAACGACCCTCTCGATTCTCAGCGCTTCGGGCGCTTCGACGACAAGCAATCGATCAATTGAAGCGCGCCAAAAGGGGCTTTCAATAAGGAGCGGGACGCTTAAGATCGTATACGAAGACCGTGAAGCATCTAGTTGACGCTGACACTCTTTGCGAATTAAAGGATGAAGGATATTTTCCAGAACAGTTTTGGCAGTAGGATCCGAAAATACCAATTCTCTAATGAACTTGCGATTCATAGATCCGTCAGAAGAGGCTGCTTTAGGTCCGAAGTGTTTGATGATTTCCGGCATTGCTCCGCCGTTCACGGCAGTTAATTGCCGAGAGACGACATCCGCATCCACAACCTCGATCCCTAATTTTTCAAATAAGTCAGAAACCGTCGTTTTGCCGGATCCGATTCCACCTGTCAGACCGATTACTTTCATGGTGTGCCTATTGATGAACTACCGCGCACTTACGTGCACGGTTTCATGGGAGCGTGCTCCCATTTTTAGCAACTGACGAACACCTACACATTCATGCAGGTTTCGTACAACTGCGGGCGTGTCCACAAAGACGCCCCCATCGAGTTCGAGCAGCTTTTTGAGCCACTCATCCCCGAGTTCTTTTCGGCCGATATTTGCTGCGCCGTTGATATCAGCATTGATCAAATGTATTTTTGATGACTGATAGAGGCCGCGTTTGAGCCTCTTCCCTGAGAAGGAAATCGCTGGTTTTCTTCCCTTTGGATCGAAGTCAGGAATTTCATCAAAGTCCATTGCACTGGCTTTAGATGTGTAACTCTCCTCACGCACTGTCACTTGGATGCCATATTCTTCAGCCTTGTACCGGACCATCTCAATAAACTTATTGTGCGGCAGCATCACAAAATTTTGGTTGTTGCGTTTGCCAAGGTTGACTCTCTGTTTCCAGTTTCTGTTTGTTCCGATGACTATACGGCCCAAATCATGCGCAAGACAAAAATTCACTGCCAGGCGACTGGCCTTGTGCATCAAGTCTTGGATCTGCCAATAACGTTTGACCCCTTTTATTCGGATGTGCTCATAGTGTTTTTTGCTTTTCAGTTCGGCGACTTGTTTGTTGTACAGCTGATTGATGCTCTTAAGTATTTTGCCCTTGACTAAAAACGGCCTTACTCCGGG
>ERZ791903.201-NODE-201-length-96098-cov-10.884427_pt1 | contig 96098 bp, 74 predicted proteins | sample MGYA00510148_ERZ791903 | MGnify/ENA primary metagenome ERZ791903 (study PRJEB30046, sample SAMN00792080) | human gut metagenome | study: EMG produced TPA metagenomics assembly of the A metagenome-wide association study of gut microbiota in type 2...
AAATATGTAAACTATGTCCTTGCACATTCTGTAAACTATGTTATCACACTATACAACCCTTGCCTCCCCTCGAAAAAGGGGAGGTGGCTTGACGGCATTGCAAAACCGTTATTCTGCATCATCTTCATTTTGTAATTTACCGGACTGTTGCCAAAATTGCTATACTTTTTGCCGTCAAGACGGTGGGGATTGAAATTGATAGAACTTCTATCCTACTCGCTTTTCGTAGGGCGAGTGTCTGTGTGTGCTTTATTTGTTTTGCATCCGCACTATCCCTCGCTTCGCACTAAACTTGCCTCCCTTGTCAAAGTTGAGGTGCTGTCGCCCGAAAAAATTCGGGCGACTACCGGAGTGATTGTTTTCCTACTGCACCCTTTCCGTTTCTCAGACACCTCCGTTAACAATCCCTCAGTCACAGTGACGGAAACACGATTCACCGCCGGAAGCAAGGATGCTTCACAGCAGTTGCACAAAGTCGCTGCACGGATGCAGCGACCATAAACGACTGCAGAATGGCAGGTCATCACAATTATTCATTATTCATCATTCATTATACAAAAAGTCCGCCGTCTTTTCAGACAACGGACTTTGATATAAATTAATGTAAAATTAAAGTATGCCGTCCGCCGGTAACGGAGTTTAAGCCGATCGCTGATCGTCAGAACGGCGAACAGTTTGCGGCGACTCGCCGCCGCTCGCCGTAAAGGCTTTGCCTTTTCTTATGTAGTAATTGTAGAAGAACAGATCTACAACCAGCGCAAGCACCCAGCCTACGGGCCACGACAGCCATATTCCGTCCGAGCCGAAGAACGGAGAGAGGATATAGGCGAAAATAACACGCAATGCAAGGTCAAGACAGGTGCTTATCATAAACGGCGTCATAACGCCGCAGCCTCTTACACCGCCGTCAATTACTATCTTTATGCAGACAAAGAAATAGAACGGGGAAACGATAGTCAGAAACTTACTGCCTGTTGCTATAATCTCCGCATTTGCTTGTGTCGCAAACAGGTTTACAAGCGTTCCGCCGAAAAGCAGGAAGCACACTACAAAAGGTATCGCTATAACAAGACACATCAGCATACCCGACTTCACACCCGTTTTAACACGGTCGGTCTTGTCTGCGCCTATGTTCTGCGCACAGAAATTAGACACGCTGTTTGAAAGCGTTGAGAAACAGGTTATTGCGAAAGTATTCAGCTTGATAGCAGACGCATAACCGCCTATTACCGATGAACCGAAGCTGTTTACAAGACTTTGCACGAACAGATTTCCTACCGATACAAAACTGCTCTGTAATATTGACGGTATAGAAATACGGCTTATTTGCTTGAGTGCATCAGAAGAGAATATTTTAGGCTTTTCGGGAGTATCCGACTGTATCTTTCCGACACGTCTTAAAAGTACGAAGAACGCCGCAATACCTGCTGCGCCCTGAGCGGCGAATGTAGCCCATGCAACGCCTGCGACGCCCATCTGAAATACTATTACAAACAGCAGGTCAAGCCCGATATTTCCGAGCGACGACGCTATCAGGAAGAACAACGGTGTTTTCGAGTCGCCGAGGGCGGTGAATATACCGTTGCAGGCGTTATAGATAAACAGAAACAGCAGTCCGAGTACATATACCCTCAGATAAATATCGCTGTCCGCAAATATATCATCCGGTGTGCCGAGCAATGTCAGCATCGGTGAACATAAGGCACAGCCTGTCACGGTAAGCACTCCGGCGATTGCCGCAAACGAAACCAGCGCCGTGTTTATCGCCGTTTTCATATATGTATAGTTCTTTGAACCGAAAAGTCGTGCAACAACGACCGACGCACCGACGCTTCCGCCTGTTGCCACTGCCATGAATATCATTGTGACGGGGTAGCTTGCGCCTATTGCACCCAGCGCCATATCGCTTACAAAGTTGCCTGCAATAACGCTGTCAACAATGTTATAAAGCTGTTGAAATGCAACGCTGAGCAGCATCGGCAGAGAGAATTTCAGCAGAACGGAAAAGGTCCTGCCGCTAGTCATATCCGTGACCATTCTTTTATAATCGCTTCCTTATCTTTTCATAAAACCTTTTGGAGCGGCTTTAGTCATCCTTCCCGCATAGTCTTTTATCAGCTCCGCAAACTGCAGCTTTTTCACAAATCCCGACGGAATCTCCGAATATCCGAGCAGTGCGCCTTTCAGTGCACCCGCTGTAAATGCGCATATATCGCTTATACCGTCCTGATTTGCGGCAAGCTGTACCGCACTGAGATAGTCATAATGCACACAGGCACAGTATACGCCTATGGCAAGCGCAGAGTCCGCCGTACTGCCGTTTCCAAGCTCCGCAACATCGGTCAGCGGCGAGGTTTCCTCGTCAAGCAGTGAAAGAGCCTTGTCGAGCACCGCAAAGCACTCCTCAAAGCCGTCATGCTCCTTGAGTATCTTCATCGTGTTCAGCACCGAGCGTTCAATGGTATTTCCCTTGCAGATAAATGCGATAATGGCAGAAAGACAGCCTGTTGCAAGGTATCCTGTCGGGTGCGAATGTGTAATTGCGGCAAGGTCACAGCCTATCGAGAAAGCAAGTTCCGGGTCGCTGTAAAAATACAGCCCCGCAGGAATCGCTCTCGGCAGACAGTCAAACAGCTTGTTCTGATTTATCGGACGGCGCTTCCTGCCGTAGTCGTTTTCGGATTTTATTCCTGCAAGCGTCTGTACAAGCTGTTTCGTGGGATTACGCTTCTTGCAGAATGCGGATATTCCGAGCAGATCGCACGGAAAACCTGTTTCGTTGTCATCAAGTATCCACTGCAGGTCGATTGAAGAAGTACCGCCTGTCTGCGAATAAAGCCACTGCTGAAGCGCAAGGAAAACATAATCCGCACAGTTTGCTTCTCCCGTTCTCAGCCCTGCCGCATCAGCCCACAGTATACCGTGTGCCGTAAACAGCATCATCTGTGTCTCGTCTGATATACGGGCGGTTTTCTGTCGCTTCTCGGGGCTTAGCTTAAGTATGCCCTTTTTGCCGTACAGATCCTTGATCTGACTTCTTGTCAATGTCTTTACGGGAGAACCGAGAGCGTCGCCTGCGGCGGCACCTACAATACAGCCCGAAAACCTTTCTTTCTTGTACAATTTCTTATTTGCCATAAAATGAACTCCAATATTTGCGGCAATGTGCCGCCTCAAATTCCGACCTTGTGAAAACAAGGCATTTACCTTAGCTTTGCGTAACGGTCGGGAACAAATGATAATTATATTTATAACGCTGTACAGCGTTTTATTCACTTGCTTGCATTTTTTCGTAGCTTATCATCAGATCCACGAATCTGCCGTAAGACTTCTTGCCGTCAGACTGCCCCTGCGACTTAAGATAGGTATCGTTCACCGTTGTGGCGACAGCAGCGACCGGCGTTTCGTATTTCTTCCAGTATTCGCTGTTTGCTTTAAGTTCTGCTACTATCCTGCTGTCCGCATAGCTCATAAGTTCACTGTATATTTCCGCTCCTGCCGCAGAATAAAGCGCATTTGCGGCATAGATAAGAGCATATACCCAACCCGCATATTGCAGATACACATTATCCGAGCCTGTGCAGGCAAGATAAGCGATGAAGTTCGCCTCATCCTCACGCATAAAACCCTTCAGGTGCGACAGTTCATGACACACCGTGAACGGTTTTGCAAAGTCCGGCGCATTTGCGTTATAATTTGCCTCTATGGTAAACGGCGCATACATACCGAGTATTTTCATATAAGACATACCCTCTGACGCAATTACAGCCTTTGCGTCCGGATAAAACCCCGACAGGCTGTCATACCTTTCGCCGAGTCGGTTCATTGCCTTTTTACATTCTTCATCGAGATTGATTTTACCGTCAAGCGATACCGTCAGCGTTTCGTCCGTTTCTATTTTTCCGGCAGCATCGTTTGCGTTCTTCAGAATATATACGCAAAGATCCGCAAGCTCCTGAGCCGTATATGTTTCAACGGTAAATCCGCTTACCTCGGAAAATGTAAAACGGTTATAGTTTATTCCGCAGAAAAGCGTAAACACCATAAACACGCTTACCGCAAAGCATACCACGACCGCAAGCACCCTCATCAACAGCTTTTTTCGCTTGCCCTTGCCCTTTACAAAGCGTATCACGGTAAAGACAACGCCGACGGCGGCAAGTATGATAACCGCATAAAGCAGTATTTCGCACAGCGAAAAGGGCAGTACGGAAGAAATCCGTCCTACAGTACCCACAAAAAACGGGTATATCGTTGTGCTGTACCACTGCGCAAAGTCTGCCGTGTTCTTCGCAAGCAGTGTGAGAACAAGCGACAGTAAAAACGCAGGAACAGCATAATACAGCCATCTCGGCAGCTTTTTAAAAAACGCTTTGATTGTCGCTGACAATGTTACCACAGCCTTTCGGATCAATACATTTCTCTGAGGCTGTCGATAAAAGCGACAAAGTCGTTTCTTGCCGACAACGGCTCGATTATTTCCGCCTTTACACCCAGCTGGAACAGCCAGCCGTAAAAGGTCGGGCTTACGTTTATATCCTTTGATATATAGAAGTTATTCTCGTCCAGCTTGTGCATGGTTATATCCGACCCGAATTTATCCATAACAACGCTTGTGAGCGAGTTGTCGAACCTCAGCTTTATTCTTATTGTTTCCTTGCCTGCGAACATACCGAATATTTTCCGTGTATATTCCGCAAGGTTGAAGTCCTCCGAGATTATCGCAGGCTCGTCTGACACCTCAACGTCTTCCATACGGTCAACCCTGAAGTTTGAAACCGAGTTGTATTTTTCGTAAAAGCCTATGCAGTAGTAGTTTTCGTCCTCCCACGCAAGATGATACGGTGACATAGTATAACGTCCGTCTGCATTTCTGAATATCTTTCTCTTTTTTATATCGTAGTTGAAGTAGTGGAAGGTTATCTTTCTGCCGTTTTCAATGGCTTCGTGTATCTTGTTTATGCTGTAGTATATCTTCTTGTTTACGGTTTTTACACGGTTTGCGACAATAACGCTCCGCTGAAGCTCATTTGCACGGAAGTTGCTTGTAAGGTGGGCAATCTTGCCGATAAGCGCCCTTGATTTTTCTTCTGAAATGAATTTCGAGCAGGCTACAGCGTCCGCAAGCAGCTGTAATTCCTCAAACTCAAAATCACGGGAGGCAAGATAATACGTTCCGTTCTTATCCGAGCATATATCCATTCCGAGAATGTCACGGAGCGTTTCAATGTCGGAGTAGAGCGCCTTGCGTTCCGCCGTTATTCCGAGCCTTTCCAGCTTTTCCTGTATTCCGGCAACCGTCAGAGCGTGAAGCTCGTCCGATTCCTCACGGAACATTTTTTCGATATAAAGAATTTTCTGCTTCTGGTTGGATGAACGTGCCATAACATAAGTCCTTTCTATTCGTGCTTTATCTGCATTACAACCGATATTACCAGCACCGCCGCAAGCAATGCGGATATTATCACGGTAAAAACGTTGAACGTCATTATAATGTACGGTACAGCCGACATCGCAAGAGCAATGGCAGAAAGCACCGTGATCGGCGTCTGCCGTTTCTTCCCGAAGAATATCCACAGCAGAGAAAGCATAGCCGTAATAGTAGTTGTCACAGCGCATATCATATAGTGGAACATTGCGTATCCGAACGGCGTGACATCGAAATATGAGTAATTTTCAAACCTGAAAATCAAATGACCGTTGTCGGACATCAATCCGTATTTAAGCACTGCGCCGAGCGGCAAAAGCTCTGTTATTATCGCCGCAAGGCAGATAAATAGCCGTATAACACCGAGTTTTTTCATAATATTTCACCTTTACAGCAGGGAAACACCCTGCATATCTCACTTCACCCTTACAAAATGTGCAATAAACGACCTGAAATCCCCCCACAACGACGGAATGTCAAATCCGCTGTTCATCAGAAGCTCTGCCGAATAAACCCTTCCCGTCTGCTCGTGCCTGTAATAACAGCCCTTTTCAAGTCCCTTCAGCTTTACTCTGTGCAGGAACACGCTCGGCTCCTTGAGAACCTGTACATATTCGAGGAGCGTTTCGCTCTTGTCCTTTGCGACAAACTGCCATGCGTCAAAGCGGTCGTTTGCGAACGGATCGCCGATTCTGTAATAATCGCCCGTTCTCACAAGCGGATTGTACTTGTTGAATTCTTCTATCTGTTCCTTTATCGCATACTTGTCATCGTCCGAAATCTTAGTAACGTCAAGCTCATAGCCGAACGTACCCGACATCGCAACGTGTCCTCTTGTTTCAAACGGAGTGATCCTGCCTACACAGTGGTTCGGGCTGTCCGAAACGTGAGCGCCGAAGCAGGAGCAGGGATAGCACATAGATGTGCCGTACTGTATCTTGAGCCTTTCTATAGCGTCGGTATCATCGCTTGTCCATATCTGAGGAGAGTAGTAGAGCATACCTGCGTCAAAGCGTGAACCGCCGCCCGCACAGTTTTCAAGGAGCAGGTCAGGGAAGTCTGTCAGCAGTCTTTCCTGCATTTCATATACGCCAAGGACATATCTGTGCCATATCTCACGCTGCCTTTCGGGAGGGAATACCTCGTTGCCGACCTCGCTGAGCTGTCTGTTCATATCCCACTTTACATATTCTATGTTTGCGCTTGAAAGGATAGCCTTCATCTGCTCATAGATATAGTCACGCACTTCTTTTCTTGAAAAATCAAGTACAAGCTGACTTCTTACAGTCGTGCGGTGTCTGCCGGGAATGTGTATGCACCAGTCCTGATGCTCAGCATACAGCTTGCTGTCAGGGCTTATCATCTCAGGCTCGAACCATATACCGAACTTAAGACCTATCTTGTTTACCTCGTCTACAAGGTGCTTAAGACCGCCCTTTATCTTGTCCTCATTCACAAACCAGTCGCCGAGGGAAGATTTGTCATCGTTTCTGTGACCGAACCAGCCGTCGTCCATGACGAGCATCTCGATTCCGGCTTTCTTAGCCTCTCTTGCTATATCAAGGAGCTTGTCCGTGTCAAAGTTGAAATATGTCGCTTCCCAGTTATTAATAAGTATAGGACGGCGCATATTCTTCCACTTTCCTCTGATAAGGTTGTTTCTCATTACATCGTGGAAGTTTCTCGACATCTGACCTAAGCCCTCGCCGGAATAGGTCATGATGACCTCCGGTGCCTGAAAATCCTCTCCCGGCTCTAAGTGCCACGAGAAGTCATACGGATTTATACCGAGCAGAGCCCTTGTCTTTTCGTACTGACCTACCTCTGCCATTCCGAGGAACGAACCCGAATACACCAGAGCAAAGCCGTATGCTTCACCGAAGTCCTCTGTTGCGGTGTGGTCGCACAGCGCAAAGAAGTTGTTGTGAGCGTGGCTTGTAGCACCTCTGTTGGAGTCGATCGACTGCTTGCCGAAACGTATAGGGAAACGCTGTACATGGCGTTCTCTTGCCCATGTTCCGTGCAGTGTTATCATATCGTAGTCCATTCTGTCAAGATCAAGGCTCATTGATATGATACGGCGCAGGTCGATAGCGGCAAGACCGTTGTTTTCGACCTTTACGCTTCTTGTAATAACGTCAAATTTCGGGAATACGCTGTACATAAGCGTAATGTCAAGACCGCTGTGCGGATCGTAGCAGAACACCTCAAGCGTCTGTGCCTCATCGTCTGCGGCATATGTAGCAGGAAGCCCCTTTAATTTCGGCTTGCCGTTTGAAATTCTGTAATCCTTGTAGTAGCATTCACAGGCGGACATACCGTTTATATCCATTACCTGCATAGCAGGCTCTCTGAAATCCGCAACGCCCGATGTCGGAAATTCGATAGGCGCACAGTCAAAGCTGTGAGGGCCCATAGCGTCGTGTACCGCAGGCACAAACGGCTCGTCATTCGGTATGCGGAGCATATGAGTTATATCCGTTTCCGGAATATAACCGCCGTAGTACAGGTGGAGCAGGTTTCTGCTGTCGGTGATATGGAATGCGTAGCTCGATTTTTCCGTGTCGAGCTTGAATACACGCTTGTTTTCGTCAAATACAATAGACATAATTTTTCCGTCCTTTTATTTTTTCGGGGATACGGCCAGTTCCCATATACAATTAATATAACATATTTCTCCGCTTTTCTCAATCCTTTTAAGTAAAATTTTAAGCATTTTTCATTTTTGCCGAACGCTCCCCAAACAATTCCGTTATATAAGAAGCATATTATAACACCGTTTTACCCACCCTTTTTATCACAAAAGCACAAATAACAGACTGTCGATAAACCTATATAATTTTTGAAAATGGGGTTTGGGGCGTAGCCCCAATGCGGGTTGTCAGTCGTTGGTGTCGCTGCGTCGTGCAGCGACTATGTGCGACTGACTGCAAGCGTCCTTGCTTGGTGAGGGCGGCAGCCCCATATCAGCCCCAACACGGATGCCGGGCGTGTATGCCGCAAGGCTTTGCAGGACGCAGAGCCAACCAAGCATACACAGCCCTTCACCACGGGGAAGGGGTTTTCGGCAAGGATGCCGAAATAAGGACACACCAAGCTTTGCACGAGGCAAAGCCATCAGAGTGTCCTAAAGGGGATAGGGATAATATATCAGAAGTTTATTTCATAAACAGGCTTTTCTATCCTATAAGCTGAAATTACAGCACCGTTTCACCCACCCTTTTTATCACAAAAACACAACATAATTCATCGTTAATCTTAAATTTACTTAAATTATAGCCTTATTGCTGTGTAATGCCGTGAGTTTCAATAAATTTTCACCTATATTTTAGGCATAATGCACATTGACATTAAAAAACCGAAATGTTAAAATAATTGTGTAAAGTTACATAAGTATGTAACAAAACGAAAATAAGTTTTATAGGAGGATTTTTCCAATGAAGTTAAGAAAAATCATGGCAGGCGTTGTAGCTACTGCTCTCGCAGCAAGCACATTAGCCGTAGCAGCAAGCGCTGCTTGCCTCACAAAGGTTGAAGGCACAGAATCAACATTAAGCACAGGCACAGGCATGTGGCTTCTCCAGCTCTACAACAAGGGCAATGAAGCTGAGGGCAAGCCCGCAACAAAGCTCGACATCGACTACTCAAAGATCGCTGCTCTTACATTTACTTTCCAGGTAAATGAAGAAGATAAGGAACTGTGGGATGGTACAATCGGCGGTTCTGTTGTATTCTCATGCAACGGTGAAAAGCTCGGCGTTCAGAACGATGAAGACGCTGCAAAGGCAGAACTCTTTAATAAGTACAACTGGCCCGGCTGCGAATTCTGGGGCGTTCTTGATGAAGAGGTACTCGGTCCTGTAGGCGAAGGCTCTACATACGATGATACAAAGCCCGGTAAGGTAGAAAAAGTCGGTGATTACACATATGCAGTCACAAACGACCAGCTCGTTAACCCCATCACAGCAGGCGACGCTTCTTCTATCGAAGATATGGGTTGCATGCAGGTTGGTATTCAGGAATGGAGTAGCGGTATCGCAGCAGTAACAATTACAAAGTGTGAAGTTAAGGATGCAAGCGGTAACGTTCTCGTTTCATTCGATGAAAAGGGTGTTCCCACAATCGGTGGTGCTTCTGATACAACAACTCCCGATGATACAAAGGCTCCCGATGATACAAAGGCTCCCGATGATACAAAGGCTCCTGCAACAGAAGCTCCCGCAACAACAGGCGATTCTACAAAGCCCAACACAAACACAGGTGTTGAGAGCGTTGCAGTAGTAGCAGGCATCGCAGTTCTCGCTACAGGCGCTGTTATCGTTGCTAAGAAGAGAAAGTAATTTCGGCTTTAAGCAATAAATAAGCAATTTATCCCCCGCAGTTTTCTGTGGGGGATTTTTGTCGTTTCTTTCACATTCGCACCACCCCTTCCAAAACCGCACTATCCCTTGCTCCGCACCAACCCTTCCACAACCGCACTATCCCTCTCGCTTTTCGTAGGGCGAGGGTCTGTGTACGCACAAAGTTTCGCAAAATGTAGCAAATCGCCAACACTCTTGGCTTCCTTGCCAAAGGTGAGCTTCTGTTTCAGTGCAAAGCACTGTCAACTATTGAGGAATCGTTGCACCATCTCTTCACTCCGCACCATCCCTTCCAAAACCTCCTCACCCCTCAATTTCTCATTATTCCCCATCCAACATTCATTTCCTTCCTGCATACCCTTGACAACTTCCGCCGATAATTCTATAATAAAAGCAGTAACTTCCATATCAATATAAAGGTGTGATGTAATGAACTTCAAATGGGATAAAAAATATCTCTACTGGGGAGTGACCGCATTCCTCGTTATCGCCGCCGCTATCGTGTTCTTCCTCGGTCTGTCACAGATCAAAGAAATACTCGACAGCATCTTCTCGTTCCTGTCTATACTGACCCCCGTCCTGTACGGCTTTGTTATAGCATATATTTTATGCCCGATAGCGACTTTCATCGAAAAGCCGTGCCTGCGCAGATTGTTCTATACAATACAGGACAAAAAGCGTGAGAAGTTCGAGCGTGAACACCCCGGTGAAGAGCCTCCGCCCAAAACCTTCCCCGTCCGTAAGGTCGCAAGAGTTATGAGCGTGGCTATAACTATGATTCTTGCCCTGCTTATACTCACAGGTATAATCTGGGTACTTCTCCCTCAGCTTATCGACACTATCACTATGCTCGTAAACAATATGCCCGAATACGTTACGCAGATAAGCGACTGGGTATCGCAGACCCTCAGAAACTACCCCGAGGTAGAGGCTTATGTCCTCCAGTTCACCGGCGGCATTTCCGATATGCTCAACAACTGGCTGTCAACCGAGCTTCTCCCTCAGATGAACAATATATGGAATCTGATCTCGTCCAACGTCATGAACATAATCAGCGTGTTTATGAATCTCCTGCTCGGCTTCGTTATCGCCATCTACTTCCTCAACAGCAAGGAGCTTTTCGCCGCTCAGTTCAAAAAAATCCTCTACTGCCTGTTCAAGCCTAAGGTCGCTACAAAGATTATCAACAGCACCCGTGAGGTAAACAAGTCCTTCGGTCAGTTTATCACAGGTAAGATACTCGACAGCTTTATTATCGGTATGGTCTATGTACTGCTTATGAGCATCTTCAATATGCCCTATGCCGTACTCTGCGGCGTTGTTATGGGTATATTCTGCATCATTCCCTACTTCGGACCGTTTATAGGATATATCCCGTGTATGCTGCTGCTCGTCCTCGTTGACCCGATCCAGTGCATCTATTTCACCATTATGGTCGTTATCATCCAGAACATTGACGGTAACGTCCTCGCCCCGAAGATTATCGGCGACTCGACCGGTCTATCAAGCTTCTGGGTCATCTTCGGTATGCTTGTCGGTCAGGGCTTGTTCGGCTTTGTCGGTCTTATCATCGGTATACCCCTGTTCGCCGTTGTATACAGCTTCACAAAAAACAGGGTCAAAAAACGACTCGAAAAGAAAGACCTTCCCTCCGACTCAAACGTGTACCGTGACATCGACCATATAGATGACGAAACAAACGAGCCGGTCTATTTCCCTCACCCCCCTTATATGAAAAGGGAAAAGGAAAAGCACGAGCTTAAAGATATAAAGAAAATCTTCGTCAAGAACAAAAATTCCGACAACAAAAACACGGATGACAAAAAACAGAAATAATGTTATTATTTCAGTCTGTCGAAAAACCTCTATCGTTGATAAAAAAGGGGTCGCAGGGGCGTAGCCCCCGACAGGGTCTAGGGGCGGTAGCCCCTGTAATATAGCCCCTTCCCACGGGGAAGGGGTTTGGGGTTAGGGATAGAGAATTTGCTCTATTTTTATAAAAACAGACTTTTTCTACAAGCTGAATGTAATTATATGCCTTTTATTAAGGCGAAAAACACCGTGTTTTTAAAAACTACATTATTCATCACCCTGACGCATCATTGATGCCTTAATTTTCGTGATAGGTAAGCCACTTAGCGTTTTCTGAATCATCAGGTGTGATTGTAAATCAATGGCAGGGAGAAAAATACTCACCTGCCATTTTCTGAAAGGAAGTTTTTATGGCAAAACAGTATGTTGTAACTCCGTCACAGATGAAAAAAGCGGAAGCGATGTGTGAGCAGAAAGGCACGTCATGTGCCGTTCTTATGCGGAATGTAGGCTCTGCCATCGCCCTTCACATCTCCCGTATCGTAAAGCCCTGCCGTGCGGCTGTCCTTGTCGGAAGCGGAAACAACGGCGGCGATGGCTTCGCAGTTGCCCATAATCTGCGTAAACGGGGCTTCTCCCCCCTCATAGTCCTCGTCGGCTCCGCCCCGAAAACCGACCTCGCCATAGACTGCTTTAACGAGTACAAACCCGATTATGAAGCCGTTTTAAGCTACCCCGACCAACCGGAAACGGTGCTGAGTGAGCTTGGCTCCTGCGGCATCATCATTGACTGCGTCTACGGCACAGGCTTCCACGGCGAGCTTGCTCCCCCGGTCAGAAGGCTCTTCTCCTACTGCAACGGGAGCGCCGCCCTGCGCTTCTGTGCCGACATCGCTTCCGGCTGTAACGCAACCGACGGGAACGCCGATGAATACTCGTTCCGTGCGGATATGACCTTTGCGCTCGGAGCCGTAAAAACGGGTCAGCTTTACGTCCCGTGCAGTGAGTTTTCGGGCGATATTGTACTGCTCGACATAGGCATATCCGAGGCCTGCTACAGCGAATATGACGCCGAGCTGAACGGCGATTCCCTCGCCTCTCACTTTGTCAACCGCAGCCGTATCACCCACAAGGGAACGTTCGGAAGGCTACTGAATGTTTCTGGCAGCGAGAGCTGTATCGGGGCGGCGTGGATGTCCACCAATGCCGCTCTGCGAACGGGTTCAGGGCTTGTTACGCTTGCCTCGGTGAGCGAGGTCACAACAAGCGTTGCCACCTCGTTACACGAATGTATCTACCTTCCGCTCGGCAGTAAAACGCTTACCTCAGACTGTGCGGACAAGCTGTGCAAAAATGCCGGTACCGCCACTGCGATCCTGTTCGGATGCGGGGTAGGCAACAGCGACGAAGCCTACCGTCTGCTCTGTGCCTTGATTGACAATACCTCCTGCCCGATAGTTATCGACGCAGATGGAATAAATTCCCTCGCCCCGCATATAAATGAGCTGAAGGACAACACAGGCAGGCTCATACTTACCCCTCATATCAAGGAATTCAGCAGGCTGAGCGGACTTGACACCGACTACATCCTCCGTCACAAGCTGAGCTGTGCCAAAGATTTCGCTGTAAAATACGGCGTTCACGTTCTGCTCAAGGACGCATACTCCGTATATGCCTCGCCGGACGGATTTGCCGCCGTAAATATGAGCGGTAATGCGGCTTTAGCCAAGGGCGGAAGCGGTGATACGCTTGCAGGAACTATCGGCGGACTGCTCGCACAGGGCATTGAAACGGGCAATGCGGTAAGGCTCGGAGCGTATCTTTTCGGCTTATCCGCACAGTATGCCGCACGGGAGCGCAGTATGAGCGGAATTCTGCCGTCAGAGCTGCCGCAGCTTTACCCATATATCCTGCGTGAATTCTACGGAATAGCTTAACTCCTCACGTTGTCCTATATTACTTTACAAAGGACGACGTATTATGAGTAAAAGAATGATTATCACGACAGCAGTTTTATCCTGCCTTTTATGCACATCCTGCACTTCCGCAGAAAAGACGGAAATCCCCGACCTGAAGGGAGATATGAACATCAGCGGCAGGGTCGCCTGCGACGGCGTTACGGCACAGGCAGAGTTTACCCGAAGTGCAGGTGTATGGACCGTATGCTTTACATCTCCAGACAGCGTGAAGGGGCTTACCGTCACCGATGACGGCAACACCGTAAAGTACAGCCTTGACGGAATAGAGTATGAATACGGCAGTTCCTCGCCGCAGTTTGCCTCAGCCGCAGAGCTTCTCACACAGTGCATTGACAGTGCAGGAACAGCAGAAAACGTCACTGCCCGTAAAGGCACCGACAAGCTGACCTTAAGCGGCACGGCAGGCGATAGCAGCTACACGCTGACGCTTGACGGCAACGGCGAAATAACCGGAATTTCGGTCGGCGGATATACGCTTGACTGCTCGGGTAATCCCGCACCCGAAACCTCTGCGCCTGCTGTAGATGTGGGCAAATACTTAAAGTAAAACCGGTATACAAGACCGAATCCCCATTGCCAAAACAGGCAGTGGGGATTCTTTTATTATATACCTTGCCGTTCTGCCCCCTTGTGTCAGGTTTTAGTATAGTGCTTCGGGTTGGTGCGGAGAGTAAGGAATGGTGGTGTGGCAATCCCTCCGGTAGTCGCCCGAATTCTTTCGGGTGACAGCACCTCACCTTTGACAAGGGAGGCATAGATGTGGTGCTGAGCGAAGGGTGGTATAGCAATCCCTCCGTCTTGACGGCAGAAAAGTTTAGTGAATAAAAAGGCGGACGTGTTGCAAGTAAAACGCAACAAAGCGACAGTTTGTGGCTTGCCGTCAAGCCACCTCCCTTTGACAAGGGAGGCAAGTGTGGTGGTGCGGGGCAAGGGATAGTGCGGTTTTGGAAGGGCTGGTAAAGCGCTATCACCTTTAGCTCCCTTGTGTAAAGGTGAGCTTCTGTTGCAGTGCGAAGCACTGCCAACTATTGAGGGATTGTTAACGGAGGTGCCTGAGAAACGGAAAGGGTGCGGTAGAAAAGCAATCCCTCCGGTAGTCGCCCGAATTCTATCGGGCGACAGCACCTCACCTTTGACAAGGGAGGCAAGGGTGTTGGCGATTTTCGAGGGATAGTGCGGTTTTGGAAGGTTAGTACGGGGTAGTGATGCAAATTTTGAATAAAAAACGCAAGTTTTGCAAAACGGTTGAAAACAAAGGACGGAGAGTGTATTCTTGAATCAGGATGGCAGTATTAATAATCATATTATACTGTTGGTTTTTATTCTGAATTATAAGGAGAGGTTTCTATGAAGCTGAAAAGAACAGCAGCGGCTGTTGTTGCGGCGGTAATGGCTTTTACGGCGGTCGCTACACCGCTGGGCGACAATATCCCTGCGCTTGAAGGAGCGTTTTCCGCAGATGCATATTACAGCGTTAAGGACAACTTTTATCCTGTTACACTGACAGGTGACGGGGCTGTGGATATGGTCAATGTTGCTGTGGCACAGGCGGGCAGAAAAGACGATGATGACGGCTGGTATCCAAACAGAGAAGCGTGGTGCGCCGATTTCGTCCTTGACGTTGCAAGAGTTGCCGGTCAGACAGGGGCGGTTCCGGACGCACCTGCTAATGCGGCTTGCGGTACTTTCAGAAATGCACTGCTGAAAGCAGGCGCAAAGGAGGTTGAAACCGCACAGGCAGGCGACCTTGTATTTTACTGCAGTACAAGCGGTGATACTACATATCATGTAGGAATAATGAAAGACAGCAGATATTCTGTTGAGGGCAATGCACTTTTGAACGGTGTATTTCAGGTTGTAGACAACAGGGATACAATGACATACACTACCACCAAAGGTCTGTCTATTGCCAACGGTGATATTAAAAGGGTATTTATAAGACCGAATTACAGCAATTCTACAAATGATGTTGCGGTTACAAGCATCGTTGCGAGTGAACTTGCAAATAAAATAAACTGGTTAAGCACACAGTATAAACATGGCGAGTATTGGAATCAATATAATGGTTCGTTGGATAAAACCGGTCCTAACCCTTGTCCTTGCAAAGGATTGGGCTATAAATGGTGCGGACAGCAACATAGTGGATATTGTGACTGCAAATGCGGTGTATTCCACGGTGGTGAGCAGTGTTACGGCTTTGCTTCAAAAATGTTTTATCTGACATTCGGAACATATCAGGAAAACGCAGAGAAAATATACAGCATAAATGATGTGTGTGCCGGCGATGTAATCAGATACGGCGGAATTAATGGACATTCAATATTTGTCATTAAGGTAATTGGTGATACGATCTATTATGTTGACTGTAACGGTAGCGGAGTACCTTGTCAGGTAAGATGGAATGCAACCGTAAACAAATGGGGAAAAGTTGCCGGATATTCATTTGGATACAGATACCACATGAGCGGTAACACAATAAAAGATCCATGGAACACTCCGGGTTCGGATTCTACCCCCCCAAACCTGACTTCACTCAGTGAAGAGGACTGGAACAGAAACGGAATGGGATTTTTGGTAAGAGCTAACGCCACGGATAATGTCGGCGTTACAAAGATAGCATTTACCGTTTCGGCTAACGGCAGAACAAAAGATTATCAGGCTAATCTTGAAAAAAATAATACCTGCGGTTGGCAATATATTTCAGTAAGCGATTTTTCAAATTTCTTAGGAACATACAGTATAAGCTGTGCGGCTTATGACGCATGCGGAAACAAGTCAAACGTCAGAAGTATGACGGTTACACTGGATAAAGGCACCGCTCCTACAGTCGCTGACAAGACAATAAAGGAAGGCACCTATTGTCTTCGTAACGGCGTAGGGCTTAATATGGATGTCAGAGACGGAACAGACGACAAAGGAAACAGAGTTATATTCCATCCTCATAACGGCAGTGATGCACAGCTTATGAAATTTATCTACAAAGGCAACGGAAAGTATTTGATCTCGCCTAAATGTTCATCAACGGGAAAGGTTATTGATGTCTACAGACCCACAAACGGTAATATGAATATCGACTGGGGCGATAAGATCGACATGTATCCAAACGATGACGATGAAGCACAGGAATTCTATGTAGTGCCTGTCGGAAACGGCGATTATGTACTTGAACTTGCATCAAAGGATAATTTTGTAATAGGCGGTAAGCATACATATAATGATGCAGATTTCTATTTACAGCCGTATCTTAACTTTGCGCCGTCGCAGAGATTCAGATTTACAGACGCAAGCGGAAATGCCGTTGATGTCTGCAACCACTCATATAAAGAAACCAGAACAGAACCTACCTGTACGGCAGGCGGAAAATTAACAAAGGTATGCAAGTATTGCGGTAAAAAGGTTGAGGAAACAATCAATGCGCCCGGTCACAGCTGGAGCGGTTGGAGTACAACAACATATCCGACCTGCACCGCACAGGGCGTTGAGCAGCGTACCTGCTCCAGATGCTCAAAGGCAGAAACAAGATATATTACGGCACTCGGACACAATTATTCTTCTGAGTGGACGATAGACAAGCAGGCTACCTGCTCGGCTGAGGGTTCAAAGTCAAGACACTGCGCACGCTGTGACGCAAAGACAGAAGTAACCGTTATACCCAAGACGGCACACAGCTATAAGACTACGGTAGTAGCACCTACTCTGACTGCACAGGGCTACACACTGCATGAATGCACGGTATGCCATTACAGCTATAAGGACAGCTACACCTCGCAGATAACACTGTCTGCTGTTACCGGCGCAAAGGTAAAGACGCAGGGTACTACCTCGCTCACACTTGCGTGGGATAAGAATGCAAGCGCAAACGGTTATGTTGTTGAGCAGTACAAGGGCGGTAAGTGGACGCAGATTGTGAAGACGAGCAGTAATGCAACGGTTACATATACTGTAAACGGACTGAAGGCGGACACCACCTATACGTTCAGAATAAAGGGCTATGTGGTTTCCGGCACAACGGAATACAGCGGTGAGTATACAAGACTTGCGGCTAAGACGAGAATAGCGAATGTCGGCACGTTCAAAGGCTCGACGGTTTCCGGCAGTGCGGTAAAGCTTGACTGGAGCAGGAATGACAAAGCTACAGGCTACGTTATCGAGCAGTACAAGGGTGGAAAGTGGACGGCACTTGCTACCACAAAGAACAACACCACACTTACGTTTACTGTCAAGGGGCTTGCAAGTGCGACTGTATATTCGTTCAGAATAAAGTCGTTCAGAACCGTAAACGGCAAGACAGATTACAGCGAATATACAAGTCTTAAGGCGGCTACTTCATTCGGCGGCGTGAATAACCTTACGGTTAAGAGCTATACGGCTTCGGCAATTACGCTTGCATGGAATAAGAATGCAAGTGCAAACGGTTATGTTGTTGAGCAGTACAAGGGCGGCAAGTGGACGCAGATTGCAAAGACGAGCAGTAATGCAACGGTTACATATACTGTAAACGGACTGAAGGCGGATACCACCTATACGTTCAGGGTAAGAGCCTACAAAACTGCGGCAGGTAAGACGATATACAGCGAGTATGCAAGGCTTGCGGCTAAGACGAGAATAGCGAAGGTAGCATCGTTCAGAGCGACCGGCACTACAACAAGTGCGGTTGAGCTTTCGTGGAACAAGAATGATAAGGCTACGGGCTATGTTATCGAGCAGTATAAAGGCGGAAAGTGGACGGCAATTGCTACCACAAAGAACAATACCACGCTTACGTTTACTGTGAAGGGGCTTGCAAAGGGTACTACTTATTCTTTCAGAATAAAATCGTTCAGAAAGACGGGAAGTACGACCGAGTTCAGTGAGTATACGGCTATAAAGGCGGCTACAAGGAAATAATCGTAAATATATGACAGGCATCACAGGCATCGTGCAGACGGTGCCTGTTTTGTTTTGCGGCGGTGGGGAGGTGTGAGGGGCAGTGGTGCAAAGTTTGAGCAAAAAACGCAAGTTTTGCAAAACGGTTGAAAACGGAGGGTGGAAAGTGTATTCTTGAATCAGGATGGCAGTATTAATAATCGTATTATACTGTTGGTCTCTATTCTGAATTATAAGGAGAGGTTTCTATGAAGCTGAAAAGAACAGCGGCGGCTGTTGTTGCGGCGGTAATGGCTTTTACTGCGGTTGCTACGCCGCTGGGCGACAATCTGCCGGCAGTAAGGGACAGCGTGAGCATTACAGCGGAGGCTCTGTCGGTGGGCGATATTGATAATAAAATGCAGCAGCTGTCTCAAAAATATCCGAACGGTGCGAACTGGCAGAATTACTTTGGCGGCGGCTATTACCAGGGTACAAGCCAGTGCTTCGGTTTTGCACGGTTTATCTTCAATCAGCTGTTTGGCTGTGATGTGGCTAAATCCTATTCGGCATATTATAAATTGTCATCAAACCAGAATGTAAACTGTCTTGGTACGATAACAAGCTGTAATTACACCAGCGCATATAATCTGCTCAGGCAGGCGAAGAAAGGCGACTTTATACAGGCACAGAGCTCGTATGGTCCTCATTCGATGATAGTTGTCGGCGCTGATAACAACAACATCTACATATATGACGCAAACTGGGATACAAGCCCGAGTTCAGATGTCATCAGATACAATGCGGCGATTTCATACTCGAAATTTGCGAGTACGTTCAGCTACGGAATATCGCTTTACAGATATAATAATTATCCGAGCGAAACCTGGTATGGCAACAGAAATGTTGAAAACATCGGTACGGGCTTCTATGCGAATATAATCAACGCTTATTCGTCAAAGCCTGTTGCGGTAAACGGTACTAATGTCGAGCTTGCGGATCCGACGAGCGAAAAACATGCGGTATGGTATTTTGAACGACGTGACGACGGTTCATACAAAATAACGAACTGTAAGAATAATCAGGCACTTGATGTAAAGGGCTGTTCGGCTGAGCCTGAGGCGAATGTACAGACCTATGAAAGCAATGATACCGATGCACAGAGGTGGTTCCTTTACCGCTCCGGAGACGGCTACCTTTTAAGACCGAAATGTGCCGACAATGTTCTTGACGCTCACAACGGAGGAACTACCGCCGGAACCAATATCAAGACATGGATATTGAACGAAAGCGGAGCACAGGTGTACAAGATACGGAAGTTGAATGTGCCTTCGGCAAGTAAGGTGAGCGTAAAGGTCGGCACAAGCTATACACCTACTGTTTTTACATGGACAGCTACAAGCGACACCACAGAGTACACTGTGAAGATATGGAAGGGCAAGCTGTGGGCAGGCGATCCTTATAATATAAAGTGGAATGCAACCGGATATACATATTCAATACAGTTGCCCGAAGGCCATTATGAGGCTTATGTCGATTCGTGCAATACATTCTCTGTCACGAAGAGCTCAAACAATGTTTCGTTTGACGTTGTGAAAGGCGAGTGCCCGCATTCATACGGTGCATGGTCGGTAGTGACGTATCCCACCTGTACGGCACAGGGAGAGGAAAAACAGGTCTGCTCGATATGTCAGAAGGTCAACACAAGAAAAACGAAGGCACTCGGACACAATTATTCTTCTGAGTGGACAATCGACAAGCAGGCTACCTGCTCGGCAGAGGGTTCTAAGTCAAAGCACTGCACACGCTGCAGTTCGGTTACAGAAGTAACAGCAATACCCAAGACAGCGCACAGCTATAAAACCACTGTTGTGGCACCTACGCTTACATCGCAGGGATATACTGTTCACGAATGTACGGTGTGCCACTACAGCTATAAGGACAGCTACACCTCGCAGATTACACTGCCTGCAGTTACCGGTGTAAAGGTAAAGACGCAGGGTTCGACTTCGCTCACACTTGCGTGGGATAAGAACGCAAGTGCAAACGGTTATGTCGTTGAGCAGTACAGTGGCGGTAAGTGGACACAGATAGCAAAGAGCTTCGGCAACGATGTTGTTGACTATACTGTAAAGGACCTTAAGGCGGATACGCTGTATACGTTCAGAATAAAGGGCTATGTGGTTTCCGGTACAACGGAATACAGTGGTGAGTATACAAGACTTGCGGCTAAGACGAGAATAGCGAATGTCGGCACGTTCAAAGGCTCGACGGTTTCCGGCAGTGCGGTAAAGCTTGACTGGAGCAGGAATGACAAAGCTACAGGCTACGTTATCGAGCAGTACAAGGGTGGAAAGTGGACGGCACTTGCTACCACAAAGAACAACACCACACTTACGTTTACTGTCAAGGGGCTTGCAAGTGCGACTGTATATTCGTTCAGAATAAAGTCGTTCAGAACCGTAAACGGCAAGACAGATTACAGCGAATATACAAGTCTTAAGGCGGCTACTTCATTCGGCGGCGTGAATAACCTTACGGTTAAGAGCTATACGGCTTCGGCAATTACGCTTGCATGGAATAAGAATGCAAGTGCAAACGGTTATGTTGTTGAGCAGTACAAGGGCGGCAAGTGGATACAGATTGCAAAGACTTCAAGCAATGCGGTTGTATCGTACACAGTAAGCGGACTTGCGGCGGATGCCACCTATACGTTCAGGGTAAGAGCGTATAAAACTGCGGCAGGCAAGACGATATACAGTGAGTATACAAGACTTGCGGCTAAGACGAGAATAGCGAATGTCGGCACGTTCAAAGGCTCGACGGTTTCCGGCAGTGCGGTAAAGCTTGACTGGAGCAGGAATGACAAAGCTACAGGCTACGTTATCGAGCAGTACAAGGGTGGAAAGTGGACGGCACTTGCTACCACAAAGAACAACACCACACTTACGTTTACTGTCAAGGGGCTTGCAAGTGCGACTGTATATTCGTTCAGAATAAAGTCGTTCAGAACCGTAAACGGCAAGACAGATTACAGCGAATATACAAGTCTTAAGGCGGCTACTTCATTCGGCGGCGTGAATAACCTTACGGTTAAGAGCTATACGGCTTCGGCAATTACGCTTGCATGGAATAAGAATGCAAGTGCAAACGGTTATGTTGTTGAGCAGTACAAGGGCGGCAAGTGGACGCAGATTGCAAAGACGAGCAGTAATGCAACGGTTACATATACTGTAAACGGACTGAAGGCGGATACCACCTATACGTTCAGGGTAAGAGTGTATAAGACTTCCGGTGCTTCAAATGTTTACAGCGATTATGTGAGAATCGCAGGCAAGACGAGGATACCGAATGTGGCTACGTTCAAGGGCAGTGCGGTTTCACAATCGGCGGTGAAGCTCGACTGGAGCAAGAATGACAAGGCTACAGGCTACGTTATCGAGCAGTACAAGGGCGGAAAGTGGACGGTGCTTGCTACCACAAAGAATAATACAACGCTTACGTTTACTGTGAAGGGACTGGCGAGAAATACGACTTATTCGTTCAGAATAAAGGCATTCAGAAAGACGGGAAGCACGACCGAGTTCAGTGAGTATTCGAGTCTTAAGGCGGCTACAAGGAAATAATCGTAAATATATGACAGGCATCGCAGGCATTGTGCAGACGGTGCCTGTTTTGTTTTGCGGCGGGTTTGGAAGGGTTGGTGCGGGTGAAAATAATGCGAAATTTACCGAAAACTGCGTTATTACACTTGCAAAAGTATCGGATTTCTGTTATAATGTCTATCGTGTAGGCATAGGCTTTGATTTTAATTTCCATAAAAAGCCATATTACATAACCATATTATAATTAACCGACGCAGGAAAAATGCGTGAAAGGTCGTGTTATCAGTGGAACGATTCGGTTCCATCGTCTTTGCCTGACGGCGAGATCAAATACAGGATAATAAACAACGAGGAAAGAATAAAGGTATGAAAGAACAGTTACAGAATATAAAGGAGCAGGCGCTGAAAACTATCGGCGACTGCGTTGACGTTAAGCAGCTTGACGAGCTGAGAGTAAAGTACCTTGGCAAGAAGGGCGAGCTTACAGCTATACTCAAGAGTATGGGTAAGCTGTCCGCTGAGGAAAGACCTGTTATGGGTCAGCTTGCAAACGATGTAAGACAGTCACTTGAGGGCTTTATTGCACAGAAGCAGGCACAGCTTAAATCTGCGCTCATGGAGCAGAAATTAAAGAAGGAAACGCTGGACGTTACTATGCCCGGAAAGCAGCAGGCGATGGGAGTACGTCATCCGCTGAATATAGTTCTTGACGAGCTTAAGGAAATATTCAGAGGAATGGGATACACTGTAGTAGACGGTCCTGAGGTTGAGGAAACGAAGTACGTTTTCGATATGCTTTTAACAGAGGACGGCCACCCTGCAAGAGATGAGCAGGATACATTCTATATTACTGATGAAATCCTTCTGCGTACACAGACATCTTCCGTGCAGATAAGAACAATGCTTAAAAACAAGCCTCCTATAGCTATCATAAGCCCCGGACGTGTTTATCGTCCAGACGCTGTTGACGGCACGCACTCGCCTATTTTCCACCAGTGCGAAGGTCTTGTAATAGATAAGAATATCACATTCGGCGATCTTAAGGGTACGCTTGAAACGTTTGCTAAGCGTCTTTACGGCGACGATGTAAAGCTCCGCTTCCGTCCTCACCACTTCCCGTATACAGAGCCGTCAGCCGAGGTTGACTTACAGTGCTTCAAGTGTGGAGGCAAGGGTTGTCCGCTCTGCAAGGGCGAAGGCTGGATAGAGATGCTCGGTTCAGGCATCGTTCATCCGCAGGTACTTATCAACTGCGGAATAGATCCCGAAGAATACAGCGGTTTCGCTTTCGGTATAGGACTTGAGCGTATTGCTATGATGAGATACAACATAGACGATATGCGTCTGCTGTACGAGAACGATCAGCGTTTCCTCGCACAGTTCAGATAAGAGAATTCAGAAATACCGATAGGAATCGTAAAAGGAGATATTAACGTGGATTTATCAATGAGATGGCTTAACGACTATGTTAAAGCCGATATGCCAATAAAGGAATTCGTAGCGGATATGACGATGAGCGGTTCAAAGGTTGAAACCTATCATAAGATGTCCGATCCTATAAATAACGTGGTAGTTGCAAAGGTGCTGAAGCTGGAGCGTCACCCCGACAGCGAAAAGCTGTGGATATGCCAGCTTGACGCAGGCAGAGATGAGCCTGTGCAGATAGTTACTGCGGCGCAGAACCTGTTTGAGGGAGCGATTGTTCCCGCTTGTATGCACAACAGCACAATAGCCGATGGAACAAAGATAACTAAGGGCAAGCTGAGAGGCGTTGCAAGCAACGGTATGATGTGCTCTTATGCGGAGCTTGGTCTTACGAAGGATGATTTTGACTATCCCGTAGCAGACGACGGAATACTTATACTGAATAACGATCCCGATGTTGATTCTTTCAGAATGGGTATGGATATATGCGAGGCTTTACAGACAGACGATACTATAGTAGAGTTTGAGATAACGAACAACCGCCCCGACTGTCTTTCCGTACTCGGACTTGCACAGGAGGCAAGCGCAACGTTTGATATTCCTATGAACTACACCGAGCCTTCATTCAAGGGCGTTGACGGTGATATTACAAAGGAAATCAGCGTAAGCGTTGAAAATACAAAGCTCTGCTCACGCTATATGGCGGCGCTTGTAAAGAACGTAAAGATAGGACCTTCGCCCAAGTGGATGGCAAGAAGGCTGAGAGCGAGCGGTGTAAGACCTATCAACAACCTTGTTGATATAACGAACTTCGTAATGCTTGAATACGGTCACCCGATGCACGCATTCGATTTAAGATATGTCGAGGACAACAGGATAGTTGTAAGAAACGCAAAAGAGGGAGAGACATTAAAGCTGCTCGACGAAATGGCAGAGCCGGTAAAGCTGACTCCCGAAATGCTGATAATCGCAGACGGAAAGAAGCCTATCGCCATAGCCGGCGTTATGGGCGGCGAGCATAGCGGTATTATGGAGGATACGACTACTGTCGTATTTGAGGCTGCCTGCTTTGACGGCGTATCGGTAAGACGTACAGCAAGAAAGATAGGCGAGCGTACCGAGGCAAGCTCACGTTTTGAAAAGGGTCTTAACCCGGTAAATGCAGAAAAGGCGCTCAAGAGAGCATTACAGCTTATCGAGATGCTGGGCTGCGGCGAGGTAGTGAATACTATCATTGACGAGAACCACAGCGAGTATGTTCCCGAAAGATTAAAGCACGACTATAAGTGGGTGAACGAGCATTTAGGCTCGGATATAAGCGAGAACGAGCAGATAGAGATATTAAAGAAGCTCGGCTTCGGCTATGAAAACGGCGAGATAATCGTTCCGCCTACCCGTATAGATATGCACCGTGCATGCGATGTTGCGGAGGAGGTTGCCCGTATATACGGCTACAACAGAATTCCCTCGACTATACCGAAGCTGTCATCACAGGGCAAGAGAACGCCCGAACAGATATTCGAGGACAAGGTAATTTCGCTTGCACTGGCGCTCGGATTCTACGAGGTAATGACCTACAGCTTTATTTCGCCTAAGGACTATGAGCTTCTGCGTATGGACGAGCAGTCAAGAAAGAGCGTTGTGTTAAGACGTCCGCTCGGCGAGGATACAAGCGTAATGCGTACTTCTGCGCTTACATCAATGATGGAAGTTGTAAGAAGAAACTGGAGCAACAGAAACCTTGAGGGCAGATTCTTCGAGATAGCAAGAGAGTATTTCCCGACAGGTGAGAATCAGCTCCCTGTTGAAAGAGATGTTCTGTGCTATGCGCTTTACGGAAACGGCGAGGATTTCTTCACGGCAAAGGGCGTTGCCGAGGAAGTTATGGCAAAACTCGGACTGAAGAATGTCGTATACACGGCTGAAAAGAACAATCCGACATTCCACCCCGGAAGATGCGCAAAGGTCACTGTAAACGGCGAGCTTATCGGCTATGTCGGTCAGCTTCATCCGGAGGCTGCGGCTAATTTCGGTGTAAATGCAGAGGTTTACTGTGCTACGCTCAGCATGGAGGTAATGTTCAATAATGCGGACGGCGATGTAAAGTACACCGCACTGCCCAAGTTCCCCTCAACATACAGGGACCTGAGCCTTGTGTGCAACGAGGACGTGCCGAGCGGAGATATAGTTGCGGTAATCGAAAAGACCGCAAAGCATCTTGAGGCTGTACGTCTGTTCGATATGTACAAGGGCGAGCAGGTACCTGCAGGTATGAAGAGCCTTTCATACAAGCTGATACTCAGAAAGAAAGACGCTACGCTGACAGACGATGAGGCGGACGCAGTTGTTGCAAAGGTGCTTAAGGCACTTGAGAATATAGGCGTTACATTAAGATAACGGCGGAATTTGCAGAAATAATCGGGGCACAGCCCCTTATAAACAGTAAGGAGAAAAGCAATGAAATATTTTAAAAGGCTGGCAGCGGCAATATGCGCCGTGGCAATCACATTAAGCGTTGCAGGCTGTGCGGATGTATCGACTATAGGCTCGGTTGACAATCAGACCATAAATGCGGGCATATATCTTCTTTATGAGCAGACTGCTATAGGCGAGGCTCAGCAGGAGGTTGACGATCAGCTTAAGGCTATGGGAACAAGCGCATCAAAGATAGAGAATTTCAGCTACTACAACTACAATGTACAGGACAAGACGTTTTCACAGTATGTTCAGGACCGTACATTAGAGCAGGTAAAGCAGTATGTCGCTATCCAGAACAAGTTCAAGGAGCTGAACCTTTCACTCACAGACGAGGAAGAGGAAACCGTAAAGACCTCTGTAAAGAAGATGTGGGATACGGAAATCTCATATTACGGCTACAGCACAGGAAAAACCTACGGTCAGAACTATGAGGCAGGCGGAATAAGCAAGAAGTCATACGAGGCTGTTCAGCTTGTAAACAAGATGAGCGAGAAGGTATTTGACGCTTACTATGAGAAAAACGGCATATCCGCAACAGACGAAAAGGATATAGCTACTTATTTCTATGACAATTACGGCAGATTCCAGATAATACAGGTTTCTCTTAAAGAGGGCAACGGCGACAAGATAACGACCGACGAGGGCAAGAAGGCAAAGAAGGAACAGGCTCAGGGCTATGTTGACAGACTGCTTGCCGGCGAGGATTACGATAAGGTATATCACGAGTATCAGGACCTTGTGGCAAAGGAAAAGGCTGAGGCCGAAGCCGAGAGCAACTCGGATGCCGAGAGCAAATCGGGCAATTCATCGGCAGCTTCTTCTGCGGCATCATCTGTAACTTCTTCGACAAGCGAAACCGCATCGGACGATACAACGAGCAGCGGAACATCGGGAAGTAAAGAAGAGGAGCATGACCACGAATTCCTGCTCGGCAAGACGGATACTTCACCGAGCGAGGAGTTTGTAAAGTGGGCATTTGAGCTTGATACAGACAAGGGCGGAGTTTACGAGGATGACAGCGTTTATTATGCGGTAGTACGCCGTGATATAAAGGAACGTGAGGACTGGCTCACGGAGAATCACAGCAACGTGCTTCACGTTATGAAGGATGACGACTACAAGGCTATGCTCAACGAGACGGCTAAGGCCTATGCGCTTGATCTCAACAATGACGCACTCATCAAGTACAAGCCCGAAAATTTAAAGAAGTAAACAAAGCATAAAGAAAAGTACAAAGATATGCGGTCAGAGCAGGAAATACTCTGACCGTTATTTTTCGGAAAGGACAATGCGGTATGATAGTATTATCCGGTAATGATATTTCGGTGTCCTTCGGCGGTGAAACGCTGTTTCACGATGTGAATTTTCGGCTTGAAGAAAACGGCAGAGCCGGACTTGTAGGTGTAAACGGGTGCGGAAAAACCACGCTGATGCACGTTATAAACGGCAGGCAGGAGGCTGAAACAGGCGGTATAAGCAAGGCGGCGGGGATAAAGATCGGCTGTATGGAGCAGTATGTTATCCGTGACGATAATATCACTCTATATGACGAGGTACTGGAAATATTCCGTCCGCTTATTGACGCTGAAAACGAGCTTGCGGATATAGCGGTTGCGATAGATACGGGCGACCACAGCGAGCAGACGCTGTCAAGGCAGATGCAGCTGCAGGAAAGATTTGAGCGTGAGGGCGGACTTACCTATAAATCAATGACTTGCTCGGCGCTTGTCGGTCTGGGCTTTTCGGAAGAGGATTTCGGTAAGCCGATAAGCGTTATGAGCGGTGGTCAGAAAAGCAAAGCACAGCTTGCGAAGCTGCTTCTTTCGGGGAGTAATATACTGCTTCTTGACGAGCCTACGAACCACCTTGATATAACCGCCTGCGAATGGCTCGAAAAGTTCCTTACGGAATATAAGGGCGCATATATCGTAATATCGCACGACCGTTATTTTCTCGACAAAGTCACCGACACGACTTTTGAAATGGAAAACAGGACGCTTCGTGAATATAAGGGCAACTATACACGCTATCTTGAGCTGAAGGCTGAGGCAAGAGAGGCTCAGCAGAGGGTATACGACAGGACGGTAAAGGAAATAAACCGTATCGAAGGTATTGTAGAGCAACAGAAGCGGTGGGGGCAGGAACATAACTTCATCACGGCGGCATCAAAGCAGAAGCAGGCGGACAGGCTGAAGGAAACGCTCGAAAAGCCGGAGGATCTGCCGGAGGCTATAAAGTTCACGTTCAGGGCGAAGGAAGGCGGAGCAAACGATGTGCTTATCGCAAAGGGCTTATCAAAATCGTTTGACGGGACGGCGGTTTTCACAAATGCAGAGCTTGACATAAATAAGAACACGACAACATTTATATTAGGCGAGAACGGCTGTGGAAAGACTACGCTTCTGAAGATCCTTACAGGAGAATATCAGGCGGATAGCGGAGAGTATAAATTCGGCAACAATATACAATTTGGATATTATGATCAGGCACAGACGGATCTTGACCCGTCAAAGACGGTGATTGACGAGGTGTGGGACAGGTATCCCAAAATGACGCAGACGCAGGTACGCTCTGCACTGGCGCAGTTTTTGTTCAAGGGCGATGATGTGTTCAAGAATGTGGGCAAGCTTAGCGGAGGAGAAAAGGCAAGGGTGTCGCTCCTTAAGCTGATGCTGAGCAAGGCAAATATGCTGCTGCTCGACGAGCCTACAAACCATCTTGACATACATTCGAGAGAGGCTCTGGAAAACGCACTGGCAAGCTACGGCGGAACGCTTCTTATCGTGTCGCACGACAGATACCTTATCAATAAGCTGGCCGACAGGATAGTGTGGCTCGGAAAGACAGGTACTGTAAACATAGACGGAAACTATGACAGGTATATCGAACTCAAGGAAGCAAAGGCGCAGTCCGAGCAGGCAGTACAGGTAAAGGCGGCTGAAGGCAAGAAGAACGACTACAAGGAGCGCAAGGAGCGTGAAAGTACGCTCAGAAAGCTCAGCGGTGCGCTGAAGCGTTGCGAGCAGGCGATAGATGAGATCGGGCTGAAAACGGCGGAGCTTGCACAGCAGATGTCACAGCCTGAGATAGCGACCGACTATGAAAAAACGAGTGCGCTTGCACAGGAAATAGAGGCGCTGAAGGAAAAAGAGGAGGCGCTTACTGCCGAGTGGATGGAGTTAAGTGAACAAATCGAATCGTTTACATGAGTTACACGCAAAAATTAAGTAACATCTGGAATGATTAGCTAAAAAAACTGCTGAAAATATTTGTGCATATTCAACAAAGTTTGATTAAGCAAATTAAGGAATTAGCTAAATTAAGTTATAAGCATTTTCAATGTGGAAAACGTTTACACCAAAAATAGCACATAAGACGCCCGAAAAATCAAGATATTGTGCAGGTAAAAATCAAATTCGGCGATATTCACAAAATTTGCGTGTGAAGTTTGTAACTGTTAGACAAACACAAAAGTGATTTGTACAGAAAACCAAAATCATTTGAGAAATGTGAAAGTTCTTTTATGAACCTTGACAGTAAGGTGATAATTTGGTATAATTACTATGTTATAGACCCTTGTGCTGTTTTGTACATTATTTCTAAATACGGCGTGTTTACAGCCGAAAACGAATAATACAATTGTGCATTTGGTACAAAAAGCAGATGAAACAATTTGCAGGGCTGACGTAGCTTACGGACTTTTTTGAGGATCGAAACTGCCTATGGAAACGATTTTAAGAGCGGAGAATATCTCCAGAAGCTTTAAAATAAACGATAATACCACAGTTGACGCTTTGAAGGATATAAATCTCGATGTGGAAAAGAACAAGCTGGTCGTGCTGAGAGGCAGATCCGGTTCGGGCAAGACCACGCTGATAAATATACTCGGAGCGCTTGACCGTCCTACAGGCGGCGAGGTCTACTTTGACGGGAAGAAGATAACGGGCCTTTCCGACAAGGAGATGGATAAGCTGAGAAGAAACGATATGTCGTTTGTTTTCCAGTCTGTAGCGCTTATACCGACAATGACGGCATACGAGAATGTTGAGTTTGCAATGCGGCTTGTGGGTATGCCTTATGCACAGCGTGTAAAGCGGGCGAAGGAATGCCTTGTAAGAGTGGGACTTGAAAAGCGTATGCACCACAGACCCGGAGAGCTTTCGGGCGGTGAGCAGCAGAGAGTGGCGATAGCGAGGGCGATCTCGCACAAGCCGAAGCTGATATTTGCGGATGAGCCTACTGCGGCGCTTGATATGCCTACGGGACTTGCGGTTATGAATCTGTTTAAGGAGCTTGTACATACGGACGGGCTTACAATAGTGATGACAACGCATGACACTGCAATGATGGAGCAGTGCGACGTGGTTTATACACTTGATGACGGACGCATTACAGACGTCAGAAAGCAGGTGGAGTGATGCCTCAGAGAATGATGCTTGCGCCACCCGAAAATGTGATGGTGCAATGTGAGAACCTTGTCAAGATATATAAGACGACCGATGTTGAGGTCATGGCTTTACAGGGGCTTGATCTCACGGTTGAGCGTGGAGAGCTGATGGGTATCGTCGGTGCGAGCGGAAGCGGTAAATCAACGCTTCTTAATATGCTCGGTGCGCTTGATAAGCCTTCGGCGGGAAGTCTTTACGTTGACGGTAAGGATCTTCTTAAATTTGATGAAAAGGATCTTATAAAATATAAGAGAGAAACGGTCGGTTTCGTGTGGCAGAACAACGCCAGAAACCTTATACCGTATCTTACGGCGATACAGAACGTTGAAATGCCGCTTTTACTTTCGGGACACAAGAACCGAAGGGAGAGAGCGGAGGAGCTGCTCGACATGGTGGGACTTTCAGCAAGAAAGAACTCGGTACTCGGTCAGCTTTCGGGCGGTGAGCAGCAACGAGTGGCTATCGCCATAGCACTTTCAAACAATCCCAGCCTGCTCCTTGCGGACGAACCTACGGGTGCGGTCGATACCAAGACGGCGGCGATGGTGCTTGATGTTTTCAAGCAGTTAAACCGTCAGACAGGCGTTACCATTATAATAGTAACACACGATACAAATCTGTCGAAGTCGATCGACCGTGTTGTTGCTATCCGTGACGGCCGTACATCGAGCGAGATGCTGAGAAAGAAAACCGAGATCCTTTCATTCGGGGAACTCGAAAAGATGAGCGAGCAGCAAAGGGCAGAGCATGAAAAACTCATGCAGCAAAGCGGCTCGGATCATGAGGAGCTTGTTGTTCTTGACAGGGCAGGCAGACTCCAGATACCAAAAGAATATCTCGAGGCTCTGGGTATAAGGGGCGGAGATAAAGTGCGTGTTGAGCTTGAGGACGGAAAAATTTCCGTTTACAACTCGGACTACAATATGCACGGATAAATTCCTTAACTCGTCGAAATTAGCATATTTTCGATTGGACATAAACGAAACTACAGAAAGGTGGATTATTACTGTGGCAACAAAAGTCAGCAGGATGAAAAGAACATTAGCGGGTATATTGTCATGTGCGACACTCGTATCCTCATTGTCACTTACATCAACCGCAGTCAGTGCAGAAGCGACAACAGATACTTCTGCCGGACAATCCGAGGAAAGCACAACCGATAGCTCAGTGAGCGGAATCACAATCACCGGTATGGAGGGCAAGTACAGCACTTATTACAACAGTCATAAGGATGCCGCAAAGCCCAAGAAGGAGATCACTATCTATGCTACCGACTACAAGGAAGGTACGATAGACGGCACATCCTTCGTCAACAACGTATCGGAGATGACAGCCGAGCAGGCTGCAGTCATAGCGCCTGCAGTTGAGGAGATCACTCAAAAATCAGGCGACGGCTTCAACGGAATCAAGGCGTTCCTCGCAGAAGATACCGATCTCAAGACAGATCACTACTCAACGTTAAAGTGGAAGAGCGACAAGCTCGCACTTAAATACGAGTTCAATGTCGAGGAAACGGGTCTTTACAATCTTGAGGCTATCTATTATCCTATCGAGGGCAGTGAATCAAAGAATACCGTTCTTGATATAGGTCTTAAGATAGACGGCGAATATCCTTTCACAGCGGCACAGGACATCACGCTTGACCGTTACTGGAAGGACGAGGGAGAGATAACCCGTGACAACAAGGACAACGATCTTCGTCCCGGACAGGTAACCTATGATTGCTGGATAAAGTATCCTATCAAGGACAAGGAAGGTCTTTACAACGAGCCTTACTACTTCTATCTTGAAAAAGGCAAGCACACAATGACACTTGAGGGTATCAGAACCTACGGTGTTTTCCATTCGTTTACGTTCAAAAACTACGATGAGCTTGTAAGCTACGATTCAATCAAGCCTACGGATGATGAGCTTCAGAACACTCCCGCACTTTCTTCAAAGAACGAGGAGCTGGGAACGAACACCATTTTCCTTCAGGCTGAGGAAGCCGCATACAAGACGGCATCGACATTATATGCTACTTACGACAGAACGACCTACATGACAAATCCCAACCACCCGACCAAGCAGCGTTACAACACTATCGGTCAGGCTACATGGAATAAGGCAACGCAGGCGATCACCTATAAGTTCAAGGTTGAAAACGACGGTTATTACCGTTTCAACTTCAAGGCAAGACAGAATCAGATGAGAGGCTTCTTCTCAAACAGAAGAATCTACATTGACGGAAAGGTTCCATGTAAGGAGCTTGACGATGTTAGGTTCATCTATTCTGCGGATTGGTACAACCTCACTCCCCAGGATGAGAACGGCAACGATATTTACGTTTATCTGACGGCCGGCGAGGAGCATGAGCTGACGCTTGAGGCTATACCAGGTTCAATCGGCGAGGTTATGCAGAGACTTGACGACCTTGTACTTGAGCTTAACCAGTACTACAGAAGAATACTTATGATAACGGGTCCCGACCCCGATGAATACAAGGATTACTTTGTAGAAAAGAAGATACCCGGTATTCAGAAAGCATTCCAGAGAATAGTTGATTCTCTGCGTGCAGAGAAGGCAAGCATAGAGAGCCTGACAAAGAAGGGTTCTGAGGCAGCGGCACTTGAAACAATGTGTATCTACCTTGAAAGATGTATAAAGAGCCCTGAGGATATTCCGATAATGGCAAGCAGTATCAAGGACAGCATTTCGTCTGTATCGGCGTGGATGCGTGACTACCGTGGTCAGCCGCTTGAGCTTGACTACATAGAGGTGGCAACCTGCCACGAGGATTTTGCATCACCGTACGGTAACTTCTTCGGTGAGCTTGCATTCGGCTTCAACGCATTTATCGGTTCGTTCTTCGAGGATTATACGAACCTTTCGGATTCAAGTGCAACATCGCTTGACGTATGGGTATCACTTGCCCGTGACCAGGCAACCGTTGTAAAGAATCTTGTTGACAACAAGTTCAACTCGAATCCCGACTATAACGGAACACAGGCTTCAATCAACCTTGTACAAGGCTCTGTACTTGAAGCAACGCTCGCAGGCAAGGGTCCTGAGATCGCACTGTTCATCGGCGGCGACTTCCCGATACAGCTTGCCGCAAGAGGACTGCTTGTTGATATGACGCAGTTCAAGGATTATGAATTGGTAACAAAGAGATTTGCGAAGGACGCAATGACTCTGTACGAGTATAACGACGGTGTATCGACAGGCGTTTACGGACTTCCCGTTTCACAGACATTCCCGATGCTGTTCTACAGAACAGACGTACTTGAGGAGCTTGGATATGAGAATCCTCCCGAAACATGGGATCAGCTCACGGATATGCTCCCGACATTACAGAGAAAGTACCTTGACGTAGGTCTTATACTTCCTCAGAACATTTCATCGAACACGTTCGACTCAGGTAACACATTCATTATGCTGATGCTCCAGACAGGTCAGGACATCTACAACGAGGACCTTTACACAACGGACTACAACAGCATGAAGACTACCGACATAAAGAACGTAAACCTCACGAACTTCATGACTCAGGATTCTATCAGAGTATTTGAGCAGTGGACAAAGTTCTACACGGTATTCAGTTTTGATCAGACATTCGACGCATTCTCACGTTTCAGAACAGGTGAGATGCCCCTCGTTGTTCAGCCTTATACGTTCTACAACCAGCTGTCAGTTGCAGCACCCGAAATCAAGGGTCTGTGGGACTTCACACTGGTACCCGGAACAAAGCAGGCAGACGGAACAATAAATCACGCTGCAAACTCAGCAGGCAGCGGTGCGGTAATATTCAACAAGGTTTCAAATCAGGCTGCAGCCTGGGATTTCGTAAAGTGGTTCACAAGTACGGATATTCAGGTTGACTACGGTAAGCAGATCGAAGCACTTATGGGTCCCATGGGACGTTTCGATACAGCAAACGTAGAAGCTCTTGAACAGCTCCCCTGGTCAACTGCCGAGTATGAGAAGATCTCATCACAGCAGAGCTACCTCAGAGAAGTACCGATCATTCCCGCATCCTATGCAGTAACAAGACACATCAACAACGCATTCAGAATGGTTGTTAACGATGCAGGTAACCCCAGATACACGCTTATGAGCTACAACGATCAGATTAAGTCTGAAATCGTAAGAAAGTATCAGGAATTATCGTCCGTCAAAAAATGATCTTGAAAAGCGGTGAGGGCTTTTCGCCCTCACAGGCTTTGCTGAATTATAGAGGAGGTTATCGGTTTGTTTAACAGAGAAAAGCCGCAGTATATTGAAGACAGCAAGGTCAGATATACACTGCGTGAGATGAAGAAGAACGCAAGCGTATATGTACTTCTTGCGCCCTACTTCATACTCTTTACGATCTTTACGATCATACCGGTGTTGCTTTCGTTGCCTATGGGCTTTACGAACTTCAACATGGTACAGTTCCCCCAGTTTGTGGGACTGAGCAATTTCTATTCGCTGATACTTGAGGACGAGGTCTTCTTAAAGGCGATACAGAATACGCTCGTATTCGCAATTATAACAGGTCCGTTAAGCTATATCATGTGCTTTATGCTGGCATGGCTTATCAACGAAATGCCCAGAGCATTAAAGACAATATTCACATTTATCTTCTATGCGCCGACTCTGGCAGGTAACATCTATACCACTTGGCAGCTCATATTCTCGGGCGATACATACGGTATAGCAAACTCATATCTGCTTGACCTCGGTATCATAAACAGCGCACGTCAGTGGCTGACAGACGCAAACTACATTATGGGTGTTGTAATTGTCGTTCAGCTGTGGATGTCGCTGGGTGCCGGATTCCTTGCGCTTCGTGCAGGTCTTCAGGGTATACCGAAGGACAGATACGAGGCGGGTGCTATCGAAGGCATCAAGAACCGTACACAGCAGTTATTGCTCGTTACGGTGCCGGCAATGGGCCCTCAGCTGCTGTTCGCAGCGGTTATGCAGATCACCGCTTCCTTTACAGCCGGTGATGTAGGTCGTTTCCTTACCGCATTCCCTTCAACAGACTATGCGGCACACACGATCATGACACACGCTTTTGACTACGGTTCAATACGTTACGAGATGGGTTACTCATCGGCTATATGTTTCGTATTGTTCGCAGTAATGCTGCTTGCCAACTGGGGTATCAAGAAGGTACTCGGCAAGTACCTTGACTGATCGGAGGATCTCTCATTATGAATTTCTCTCTAAGAAAGGAAGGCAGTTATGAAAATAACTAAGAGGAGAAGAAAAAGATATGGCGGTTCTCTGGGCGGCGACATTTTCATATTTGTAGTGCTCGTTCTGCTGGGTCTGTTCATGATCTTCCCCATTTATCTTTCTGTTATACAGTCACTGAAGCCTGTTGAGGAGCTGTTCCTCTTCCCGCCCAGACTGTATGTGCAGAACATCACGGATCAGAACTTTGCTGATCTGCTTGCTACGGCATCCAACATGTGGGTACCGTTCTCAAGATACGTTTTCAACTCTGTATTTGTAGCTGTAGTAGTTACAGTTGCACAGCTTTTATTCTCGTCATCGGCGGCATATGCGCTTTCAAAGGTTGCATTCCCCGGTGCGAAGGCGCTCAACAAGATAATCGAGATCGCCCTTCTGTTCACATCTACCGTACTTTACATCATGCAGTACATGGTAATGGCTACACTTGGTATGATCGATACATACTTTGCAATCATTCTGCCGTACATTGCAACACCTATGGGACTGTTCCTTATGCGTCAGTTCATGGGACAGCTGCCCGACAGTATGATAGAGGCTGCAAAGCTGGACGGCGCAAGCCACATCAGAATCTGCTGGCAGGTAGTAATGCCCAACGTTAAACCCGCTTGGCTGACACTTCTGATATTCGCTTTCCAGGGCGCATGGCAGATCACAGGTTATTCATTCATTTATAATGAGGCATTAAAACCCATTCCGACCGTTATGCAGCAGATAAGTGCCGCCGGTATTGCCCGTGCGGGCGTTGCGGCAGCTGCAGTTGTTATCACGATGCTGCCGCCTATCATAGTATTCATTTTCTGCCAGAGCAGCGTTATGGAAACTATGGCTACCAGCGGTCTTAAAGACTGATTTATTATTAGATTATACAGAAAGGATGATTTTAGTGCCAAACATGAAGAAAATCGCTACGGCAGCCGTATCGGCGATAATGGCGGTTTCCATGCTGTGCAGTTCAGCGTTTGCCGATCAGCCGTACGAAGGTTACAGCTACGACTGGTGGGGCGATCCTGTTCCTTCACAGACCGGATACGTTGTAGACCGTGTAGTTACAGGTCTTGATTTCGGCTCCGGCACAAGATATAACACCGACGCTCAGCTTAAAGCGATTTCAGAGCAGACGGGCAGTGAGGTAACAAAGGATGTTGAGATCGGCGAGCTTAAAGAGCCTCAGGATCTTTTCATCGACCGTGAAACACAGAGTCTTTATATAGTAGACTCCGGTAATCACCGCATACTTGTTACAGACGTAACTTATTCAAGAGCATTTACTGTAATGGATTATTTCTATAATCCCAAGACAGATAAATACGAAACACTGAAGAATCCGCACGGAATTTTCGTAAGACACGTTGAGGACGCTGCAAACGAAAACGAGTCCACAATGATATACATTGCGGACTACGACAACAGCCGTGTAATCGGTGTTTATGCAGACGGAACGGTATTCCAGATATTCGAAAGACCTTCCGCTGAATTCTATGACGCAGATGTTACATTCCTTCCCAACAAGGTCGTAGTTGACGTTGCGGGCAACGTTTATGTAAACATCAAGTCAATCACAGACGGTGCGGTAATGTTCGCACCCGACGGTTCATTCAGTAACTTCTTCGGTGCAAACCGAGTTGAGCAGACAGCACAGGCTATCGCCAACAAGTTCTGGAGAACAATCCTCTCCCGTGAGGCAGCCGCATCATTCATTCAGGCGGTTCCGATGGAGTTCGATAACTTCGATATAGACGATGAGGGCTTTATTTACACCGTAACAGGTTCAAAGAGTGCCACAACGGATATATTCAAGAAGATGAACCCTGCAGGTGAGAACATCCTTATCAACCTCGGTTATTCGGATTACACCTACGGCGATATGGCTTCGTACTATTATAAGAACCAGACATACGGCTCACAGATCACAGACGTTGACGTTGATGAGGACGGAACAATAAGACTTCTTGACTTCGCAAACGGACGTATCTTTGAATACACAAACGAATGCGACCTGCTATTCATCTACGGCGGCAAGGGCAACCAGAAGGGTCTGTTCACAAATGTAACTGCTGTCGAAGCGTACAACAGCGTTGTATATGTACTTGACAGCCGTAAGAACTCTATAACAACATTCAAGCGTACAGAGTTCGGTAACATCGTACACGAGGCAATGGGTCTTTACAACCTCGGTAAGTACGAGGAGGCAAGCGGTCCGTGGCAGGAGGTCCTGACCCGTGACAGCAACTACTGGTTCGCTTATATCGGTCTTGGTAACTCGGAGCTTTCTCAGGGTAACTACGAGCAGGCAATGAAATACTTCTACCGTAACAGCAGAGCCGGATATAACAGAGCGTTCAAGCAGTACAGAATGCAGTTTATCAGAGATAACTTCAATATATTCATGATAATCGTGCTTGTAATAATAGTAGCGCTTGTTGTTCTCAGCAAGGTAAGAAAACGCATTAAGGCTAAGAAAGCGGGAGGTAAATAAAAATGAGATTTGATTTAGATATGCCCGCTTGGAAATGGCCGTTCTACGTTGCAAGACATCCTTTCGAGGGCTTTGAGGATCTTCGTTGGAAGAAAGCATACAACACTAAGGTTTCACTTGTTATAGTTCTTTGTTTCTTTGTTATAACGGTGTGCCAGCAGGTAATGACAGGCTTCCTTTTCAACAACAACTATGTAAAGATATTCAACATCGTGCCGCTCCTTGTTCAGACTATTATCCTGTTCTTCACATGGGTAATAGGTAACTGGTCACTGTGTACCCTGTTCGACGGAGAAGGCTCGGTAAAGGCAATCATGAGCGTCAGCGCTTATGCGCTTGTTCCTTATCTTATCACTCAGGTAGTGGTAATACTCGCAAGTAACGTGTTACTGAGGAGCGAGGGTGCGTTCATCGTATTCTTCCAGTATCTCGGTATACTGTGGACGGTGGTGCTTATGATCTCGGGTATCAAGACGGTTCATCAGTACTCGGTACCCAAGACGCTTCTTGCAATGGTTTTCACTGTTGCGGCAATGGTAGTAATCCTGTTCCTGCTCGTGCTGTTACTTAGCTTGTTCCAGCAGGTTTACATCTTCGGTTTCTCTATCTATACCGAGTTGATGTACAGATTCAGTTTGTAAGCGGAGGTGTGACAGAAGATGATAAAAATCAGAAAAAAGATACTTGCAGTTCTGCTCACAGCCGCAATGCTCGTTTCGATGAGCTCGCTTGTTGCATGGTCTGACGAACAGACTACAACGGACGACGGCACATCTCAGACAGAGCAGACAACCGATGACGGCGCATCCGCTGATGATAAGCAGGACGACAAGAAAGACGATAAAAAAGATGACAAGAAAAAGCTCAGAACCGACGAGGAAGGCCTTGCGGATATGAGCGTAGTGGCTGAAAACGACAGCTACAAGTTATACTTTGACGAATCGACGACAAACTTTGCAGTTCAGTCAAAGAGCGACAACTATGTATGGTGGGCTACGCCTCTTAACGCAGACAAGGACGAAAATGCCAAGACTGCGCAGAAGAAGAATATGCAGTCTCCGTTATATGTAATATACGGTGACGTTTCATCACACACAAGTCAGAGAATGAGCATTTACGACGCTTCGATTAAGTCGGACGACTTCAGCGTTGAGCCGATTGAAAACGGTGTAAAGGTCATATACAGATTAAGCAAGATCGAAGCTGAGATCCCTATGACGATCACACTTGAGAAAGACAATGTAAATGTTTCGGTAATAACGGAAGAAATCAAGGAAAAGCAGGCAACCGACACGAGCGGTCTTGTGCTTCTTGAGATCGGTATGTTACAGTTCTTCAATGCGGCAGGCATGGAAGATGAGGGCTATATGGTAGTTCCCGACGGCTCGGGCGCTGTAATCAACTACAACAACCGCCGTTACAACGCACAGACATACAGCAGTGAGGTATACGGCCGTGATACATCAATCGGTCTGCTGACACGTCCGTCAAAGACAGAGCAGGTTTATCTCCCTGTTATCGGCGCTGTTACAAACGGTGAAAAGACAAATCACGGTTATATGGCAGTTGCTAAGTCCGGCGAAACCTGCGCAAGCGTAAACGCTACTGTAAGCGGACAGAACTCAACATCGTACAATAACACATGGTTCGAGTTCAAGGTAAGAGCAGAGGATACCTACTATATGGGTAACCGTAAGCTCACGGTTTACGAGCAGGGCAAGATAAACCAGCCCAACCTCACGGTAGGCTATTATCCTCTTGCAAAGGAAAACCTTTCTTATGTTGATATTGCGGAAGCATACAGAAACTACCTTATCGAGCAGAAGGGATTCAAGGATAAGAGCGACAATATAACAAACAGCTATTATCTTGACCTTTACGGCGGTACGATAAAGGCACAGTCGATTGCAGGCTTCCCTGTAAATCTTGAAACAGCCGCTACAACATATGAGCAGGCTCAGGAAATAATAAAGCAGCTCAACGAGCTTGGCGTTGACGATATAGTTGCAAACTACAACGATTTCAACGGCGCAGGCATCAAGGGTATGATCACAGCCGATGTAAATTACGCAGGAACGCTTGGCGGCAAGGACGCATACAAGACGCTTGCGGAATATGTAGGCTCGATAAACAGCAAGCTGTTCGCAAGTGCGGGAATCACCTCCATGAAGGACAGCGGTAACGGCTACAGCTACACGCTGAACGCCTGCAAGGCTATAACAAAGGCTTATGCAACAACGAATAACTGGGATATTGCATTCGGCATTCCGAATCAGGTAAGACTTGTTACAAAGACAACCTTGTCACCTTATTACTGGCCTGATCTTTACAACAAGATCATCAAGTCGTTTACAAGCGAAGGAATAACAACGATAAACCTTGATGACGCTACAACGTTGCTTTACAGTGACTTCAGCCGTGAGAATTATTCCAGAGCAGATACAATGAACAAGCTGGTAGAAGGCTACAAGCAGTTCAAGGACGCAGGCTTCACGCTTCTTGCAAGCGGTGCAAACGCTTATGCGCTCCCCTATGTTGATTATCTGACAGACGTACCTGTTACATCAAGTAACTTCGATCTGTTTGACTATGACATTCCGTTCTATGAGATCGTTATCCACGGTTACCTGCCTTACACAACAAAGGCGGTAAACGCAAGTGCAAATGCAAACGATACTATCATGCTTGCACTTCTTACAGCAACACCTGTTCACTATGATATGATGTATGCCGATCCTAACGATTTCACAGACAGCGATTACGAGACGCTCTTCTATTCAAACTACAAGGGCTGGCTCGAACCCTCGGCTAAGGTTTACAAGCTCTATCAGGACGAACTGAAGGACTTCGCAAATCTCCACATCACAGGATACAACAGAATTTCCGGCGATGAGATGGAAACCGAGTTTGACGGCGGAAAGACAATCAGGGTAAATACCAGAGAAATGACTCTCACCGTCAACGGCAAGGAAATCGATCTTGCACAATATGGACTGAAGGGAGAAACAGATGAATAATTCGAATTTCAACCCGAATGAAGAAATTGAAGCAATGAAGACGACCGACGCCGCCGAGACTCCCGTTGATGACACACCCGCAGCCGACAAGGCTGTGGCTGCCGAAACGGCAACAGAAGCAACAGCTTCAGAGCCTGATGTAAAGCAGGAAACGGTCGAGGAAACAGCTTCAGAGCCTGCCGATAAGGCAGATGACGCTGACGAGGCACCGGCTTCCGTTGCTAACAAGTCAGCGCATATGACCGCAGCTGCTGCGGCACTGAACGTTGAGGATGAAGAGGTGGACATCCGCCGCAGACAACCCAGAGTTCAGAAGGAAATCAAGAAATCCCGTATTTCATACGAGAAGAAAAAAGGACTTTACGGTTACGGATTCATAGCAATATGGATCGTCGGCGTAATCTATATGTTCATTGTGCCGATATTCAAGTCGGCGTGGTACTCAATGTGCTATACAGAGCTTGTTTCAACAGCAGAGCAGGCCGCACAGAGAGGAATGACTTCAGCAGGTATCTATACCGAGTGGAACAATTTCGGAAACTATGAGGAGGCTCTTTTCAAGAACCAGGATTACCTCCCCAAGCTGACCGAGTCACTTGGTGCAATGGTACCGCAGGTTATCGTAGTAATGATATTCTCGCTGTTTATCGCACTTCTTCTTAACCAGAAGTTCAGAGGCAGAACATTCGCAAGAGCGGTATTCTTCTTACCGGTACTTGTTGCGACGGGTCCTGTACTGGCGGTAATCAAGGGTGATATATCGACCAACGGTATTTCGAGCGGTGAGCAGTTCAGCGCACTGTTCCAGACCGACCTTGTCGATGAGCTGTTGCAGTTCTTAGGTATATATAATCTGAACGAACAGCTGACCATGACGATACAGACGATAACGAGTGATATTTTCAACTTATTATGGAGTGCCGGTATTCAGATACTGATATTCCTTGCGGCGTTACAGCAGATACCGGTTTCGGCAAAGGAAGCGGCATCTATGGAGGGCGCTACGGGATGGGAATTCTTCTGGAAGATAACGTTCCCGATGATAAGCCCGATGATATTGGCGAACCTGATTTATACGGTTATCGATACGTTCATCGATTCGGAAAACCCGGTTATGTCAATAGTTCTTGCACAGTCAAGAGCCTTAAGATACGGTCTTTCGGCGGCTATGGCATGGATTTACTTCCTGATAGTTGCGGTTGCACTTGCAATTATCGTTGCTATTGTATCTAAGTTCGTATTCTATGAAAATGATTAAGGAGGTGTAGTTGTGAGCGAAAAAGATTTAGAACAGTTCAATGCAGATGTTCAGGAAAACGAAGCAGCCACAGCTGCACCTGTCGATAACGCTTCTCCGGAAGCGATCGGCGAGGCTATAAAGGAGATCAACGGCGAGGCTGACGCTTCTGCCGCTCCCGAAAAGGCTGATGACGAGCTTCAGGTAGGTGTTATCAAGCCTATCGCAACAGGAAAGCCCGAATCAAAGAGAGCTTTGAAGAAGGCTGAAAAGAAAAAGGCTAAAGAGCTTAAGAATATCTACCATGTAAGCAACTGGCAGATAATCAAGAATTACCGTAATTACAACCAGCAGGAAAGAAAGCACTACAAGTACATCTTCAGAAGAAGAATTACCGAAAAGGTATGGCCTGTTTTCCGTTTCCTTATCCTGTTCGGTCTGGGATTCGTAATTCTCTATCCTATGCTTTATATGCTGTCTACGGCAATCAGACCCCAGACAGAAATGAGCGACCCTTCGGTAATGTGGATACCAAAGGAAGTTATATTCTCCAACTTCGTTGACGTATGGGTTGCAATGAATTTCCCGAAGGTACTTTTGCAGACTATTCTTGTAAACGTAGTATGCTCGATGATACAGGTCGTTACCTGCGGTGTTACGGGCTACGGATTTGCACGATTCAAGTTCAAGGGCAAGGGACTTATGTTCGGTATCGTTATCTTACAGATCATCGTACCCGTACAGGTAATCCTTATCCCTCTGTATATGCAGTTCAGATTCTTCGATATATTCGGTCTGATAAAGCTGTTTACAGGCAATGCGGTTAACCTTGTAAGTACGCCTATGGCACTTTACTTACAGGCGTTCTTCTGCAACGGTATCAGAGCAGGCGTATTTATTCTTCTGTTCAGACAGTTCTTCAGAGGACTGCCGAAGGACCTCGAAGATGCCGCTTATCTCGACGGCTGTGGACCTTTCATGACATTTATCCGTGTTATGGTGCCTAACGCTAAGACTTCGTTCTTAACAGTATTCATCTTCTCAATCGTATGGTACTGGAACGACTCTTATGTAACGGGTATGTTCTTCACTGACCCGTATACGATAGCGATGGAAATCGACCGTCTTGGAACAACGATGATGGTTTATTTCACAGGAGAGCAAAACGGTATGGCAAGCGACTATCTCGTATGGATAGAAGCAGGATGCCTTATGTCACTTATGCCGATACTTATTATGTACATCTTCTTACAGAAGCAGTTCGTTGAAGGTATCGAACGTTCAGGTCTTGCCAACTAAATGGCTGTGAGCCGCAGCAAATTCGCCTTTTGAAACATTGGCGATATTCGAAGGTTACGCTGACGGCGGTTTGAACGATAGTGAAAACATAAATTAAGGGGAGTATCGGAAGATGCTCCTCTTTCTATATCAAGTATTATCAGTTAAATCTGCCGTTCAACAAACTGTAGCGGTATCATATCTTTTTGAAAGGCGGAATCGGAAGCGGCTGTGAGCCGCAGCAAATTCGCCTTTTGAAAGAATGGCGATATGCGCAAGCTACGTTGACGGCGGTTTGAACGATAGTGAAAACATAAATTAGGGGAGTATCGGAAGGTACTCCTCTTTTTGTGTTGATATAAGCAAAGCGGTAAGTTCGTATTGCACATAAGCAAGAGAAGTGCTATAATAGTAAACACCCGTAGGTGCAATATGGAGCTGTTTGGCTTAAACGATGAAGAAACGTAGGTTCACGGGGGAAATTTTTCAAAGGAGTAAAACATGAACGATGTATGCCGGATGATAAAAAAGCAAACGATAACGAACTTTAGCAATATGGAAACGGCGATAAAGACATACGACAGAAATGCGTCAGTCTGCGGTACACCTGCGTGGCGGTATGTGTATCACGCTATTCACTCGGCTGACAAGTGGTTTTTCAATCCGTCAAAATTCACAGAACCGGATTTTCACGAAAACGGAATGGATAATCCCGATAATCCTTGCAATGTTGTTCTGAGCGATAAAGAGTTGCTCGATTATTTACATAAAGTGCAGATAAAAACAGAAAACTATCTTGATAATCTGAGCGACGAAGAGCTTAACGAAAAGCCCGACGGGTGTGAATATACAAGGCTTGAGCTTATCCTGGGACAGTTTCGGCACATTTCCTCGCATATAGGAATGATAAACGGTCAGACTATAGAGAGAACGGGAAGATTCCCTGTGTTTTCGGGTCTTGACGGAAAGCAGACAGACAAATTATATGACGAATAAGAACGAAGGAACAGAAGATGTACATTGATTTTCATATACACGCTTATGCGGACGAAATAGCGGACAGGGCGGTGCAGAAGCTGAAGGATACGGCAAACTGCAACGTTTATACAAACGGAAGAATAGACGATACAAGGCAGAAGCTGAAAGAGTGGGGCATTGATTACGGCGTTTTACTGCCGGTCGCAACAAAGCCGACACAGCAGACGACTATAAACAACTGGGCGAAGGAGCAAAATCACGGCAACATAATATCGTTCGGCACGGTGCATCCTGACAGTGAAGAGCTTTGCAGTGAGCTTGAACGCATATCGTCCTTGGGACTTCACGGTGTTAAATTACATCCGGATTATCAGGGGCATTTTATGTTCGAGCCGTGTATGCAGAGGATTTATGAAAAATGCGGTGAACTCGGACTGCCTGTTATTCTTCATATGGGATATGACCCTATATCATCTATGACATTCCACGCAATGCCGGCAGACCTTGCCGAAATGGCGAAAAAGTATCCGGATTGCACATTCATCGGGGCGCATATGGGCGGAATGGCAAACTGGGAGAGTGTGCTGTATTATATCAGGGACGCAAGGAATATCTATTTTGACACGGCGTACTGTGCAGAGTATATGTCTGACGAGATGTTTATGGAAATGTTCAGGGCTTACGGCGAGGACAGGATATTGTTCGGAAGCGACCTTCCGTGGAGCGATCCGCACGATGAGATAAGAATGATCGAGAGAATGCCGATAAGCGACAGCGTAAAGGATAAGATATTTTATAAAAATGCGGCGGAGCTGTTAAAGATAGATATATAAAATAAAGGACGTGACTTTATCGGTCACGTCCTTGTCTTATATCCGGTTATTCGGTGTCTTTACCTGCCGCCGCAAGTGCGATGGCACATTCGATACGCTTTTTCTGAAGCTCGCAGGACAGCTTGTGGGGCTTCTTTACATCGCCCTCATAGATAAAGCTGTTTGCGTTACAGCCGCCCGAGCAGTAGAATCTTGCCCAGCAGTTACCGCAGTTTTCTTTGCTGTAGATATGTATACCTGCAAAGTAATCCTTTATCTTCTGATCAATCTTGTCTGAGAAAATGTCGCCCATCTTCCATTCTTCGATACCTACGAACTGGTGGCAGGGGTAAATATCACCATCGGGAGTAACGGCAACATATTCGTTGCCGCAACCGCATCCACGCAGACGCTTTACGGCACAGGGTCCCTGATTCAAGTCTATCATAAAGTGGAAGAAGTTGAACTTACGCTTATTGGCGAGCTTCTGCTCCTCCATCAGCTTTTCAAGTCTGTCATACTCGGCAAATATCGTGGGCAGGTCGCTCTCTGTGATAGCGTAGGGCATTTTGGGATCGGTCACAACAGGCTCTACGGAAAGCTGTTCGAAGCCGAGATCGCTTATATGCAGAACATCGTTTGCAAAATCAAGGTTGTACTTTGTGAACGTACCTCTTACATAGTAGTCCTTTGTACCTCTGCCGGCTACCAGCTTCTGATATTTCGGAACGATTATATCATAGCTTCCCTTGCCGTTTGGAGTAGGACGGATATTATCGTTTACTTCTTTTCTTCCGTCAAGCGATAATACGCAGTTTGACATTTCCTTGTTTATATAATCTATCTTTTCATCGTCAAGGAGCATACCGTTTGTTGTAATGGTGAAGCGGAAGTTCTTGCCGTGCTGTTTTTCTATGCTTCTTGCGTACTTTACGGTTTCGACTACGGTATCCCAAGCCATCAGAGGCTCGCCACCGAAGAAGTCGACCTCAAGGTTTTCTCTGTTGGCGCTGTGCTTTATAAGGAAGTCCATAGCTTTTTTACCCGTTTCGGGCTTCATCAGCATTCTGTCGCCACCGAAGTCGCCTGTCTGGGCAAAGCAGTATTTGCATCGTAAGTTGCAGTCGTGCGAGACGTGCAGGCACATAGCCTTGATAGGCGCCTTCATAGCCATTGCGGCGTACTGCTCGTAATCGTCCTCGGTGAAGAGCATCTTTGCGTCGTAAAGTTCTTTAAGTTCTGCGTAGCACTCCTTTACATCGTCTTTGTCGAAGCCGTCCATCTTAGCGATTATCTCATCGGGACATACATCGGCAAAGGGGGGAGCGACATAGTCGAGGAGCTTATATGTCAGCTCGTCCACAACGTGAACGCCGCCGCTGCATACGTCAAGTACAATGTACTGACCGTTCTGCACATACTTATGTATCATTTCTTTCATTGGTCAAATCCTTTTCTGAGTTATATAAGGCGGTTTTCCGCCGAAATATTTAAACAAGCCAAAAGCTCCCGTATTTGTTCGGGAGTTCTGCATGTTCTGCGTTGACCCGTTTTACGAAAAACCGTTGCCTTATCTGCGTGAAAAAAGCAGGGGCAAAGGGGGCGACAGCCCCCGATATTTTCTCCCCTCCCTTAAGGGAGGGGCAGGGGGAGGGCTTACCCTTGCCGTAAAACAGAACAGAACAAGCCAAAAGCTCCCGTATTTGTTCGGGAGCTTTCAAAGCTTTTCTCTTACCCGTGGCTTACTTGTTTAAAGCCTCGCACTTCTGGTTAGCTACTGTGCAGCTTGTCTTGCAAGCAGACTGGCATGATGTCTGGCATCTGCCGCAACCGCCCTTAGCAGCTGTTTCCTTGAGGTTAGCCTTGTTAACAGTCTTAATGTGCTTCATAAAAACACCTCCGTTTATGTTATCAGTTTAATTGTATCATAAAGATACGAAAATTTCAATAGTTATTTTGAAAAATTACATCCAACCGCAGTCGTCGTATTCGCTCCACTTGTCCTCAAGCTGTTGCTGTTGTGACGCAAACTTCATAACGATATAGGCAACGCACGCTACAACAGCTATGAGAGCACCTATAACGGGAATGACATAATTCTTTTTCTTTTTTTCTTCTATAGTATTTTTCCTTTCGGTATTATTAAAGCCTGACGGCAGATTTACATATTAAGATATTCCTTATAGATCTCCGACTTTGAGAACGGGGTTTTTCCTGCAACCTGTCTGCAGGCATCGGAGGGCTTTATTCCGCTGTCAACCAGTTCTTTTGCCATAAGTGCGGCATCGGAAAGCGTAATATCCTCGTTTTCCTTTACCTTTGGTTTTCCCTCGACCACAAGCACATATTCGCCTCTCGGCGTAAGCTCCTTGTAGCGTTCTATCATTTCTGATATAGTACCCTTGATAACTTCCTCGTGTATCTTGGTAAGCTCTCTGCAAAGGGCTATCTGTCGGTTTCCGAGAGCTCTGTACAGATCGTCGAGCGTGTTTTTCAGCTTATGGGGCGCTTCATAGAATATAAGCGTTCTTGAAAAGTCCTTGATTTCGTCAAGGTGTTCGTCACGCTGTTTTTTGGTAACGCTTAAAAATCCCTCGAAGCTGAAGCGTGAGGTGTCAAGTCCGCTCATACAAAGCGCCGTTATTGCGGCACTGGGGCCGGGTACGCTTTCTATTTCAACGCCGTGCTCGTGGCACTCTCTTACAAGCTCTTCGCCGGGATCGGATATGCAGGGCATACCTGCGTCGGTCACTATGGCGCAGGTTTCGCCGTCAAGCAGACGCACGGTTATATCCTCGCTACGCTTGTTACCGCTGAACTTGTGGTAGCTCACCATAGGCTTGCTTATAGAGAAGTGGGTGAGCAGTTTCTGAGTTACTCTTGTATCCTCTGCGGCGATAAAATCGACCTTGCCGAGCGTTTCGACCGCTCTCGGTGACAGGTCCGACAGATTTCCTATCGGAGTGCCGACTATATATAATTTTCCTGCCATATTTCTGTGTCAGCCTTTCTTCATTTTTGTGCCGTAGTAGATCCTGTTCATTTCATCGCTGTAGCCGTTGTCACTGTAAACTTCAAAATCGGGGAGAAGCTCCATTCCGGGTTTTCCGCCCTTTTTTCCGCTTATAAGCACGAGCCACGGCTTACCGCCTGTGCGGTTCACTACATTCTGCATAACCTTCGGCTCAATCCCGTGCGAACGCATAGAGCAGATGACATCGGCAAGGCGAAGCGGTATCTGGCAGAGCTTGAGGCTTCCGCCGAACTTCAACAGCGATGAGGCTGTTTTCATAACATCGTCGATATTGCACAGTATCTCGTGTCTTGCCGCCGCCTGTACATCGGAAAGGCGCTCCTCGCCCGAACCTTTTTTCCAGTAGGGCGGATTTACCGTCACTATGTCGAAGTATTCACGGGGTACACCCTGTGGGTCTTTAAGGTCGCAAAGCACCGGCTTTATTCTGTCCGAAAGGTTATTTTCGGCAACGCTTTTATCAAAAAGCTCTACCGCTTCAGGCATTATCTCGATGCCGTATATCTCTTTCGGGGGCTTTTTGGATATGTTTCTGCACATTATCAGCGGAACTATACCGCACCCTGTACACAGGTCGCACACCTTATGGTGAGGTGCGGGGTCGGCAAAATCCGCAAGGAGAAATGCGTCCGTGCCGAAACGGTGATCCTCGGAAACATATATCTTTGTGCCGGAAAGGTCGAAGCTCTCATATTTTTCTGCCATATCAGCCTACCAGTATATTTCCCTCGGGGAGAATCCTGTTCTTGTCCGAGTTGTGATTTTTTCTTATTATAAGAGAGGTCATAAGCGTTACGGGACCGATCCTGCCTGCGAGCATGGTGAATACCATTATCAGCTTTGCGGGGACGTTCATCTCTGCGGACGCACCTACAGAGAAGCCTGTAGTAGAGAATGCGGAAACTACCTCGAATATTGTTTTCTGAAGCGACATACCTTCACAGCACATAAGTATGCCTGTGAATGAAACGGCTATAAGAGTCAGCGACAGAACGATAACGGTGAATGTTTTATATATAGCGTCACGCTTTATCCTGTGCCCCATAAGATAGGTATCCTCTCTGCCCTTCAGCACGGAAATTACCGTACAAACGACAAGTGCGACGGTCGTTATCTTGATACCGCCTGCTGTGGATGCAGGAGCGGCACCGATGAACATAAGGATGGTGATAATTATTTTTGTAAAGGGCATAAGATCGTTCATATCAAAGCAGGGGAAGCCTGCGGTACGGGAGCTTGCACTTAAGAATATAGATGTGAGAATTTTTTCTCCTACGGGCATCTGTCCGAGCGTGTCCTGATTTCCGAATTCTACTATAAATATTATAGTGGCGCCGACAAGCAGCATAACTGCTGCCATTATAAGAACCAGCTTTGTATGCAGGAGAAGCCTTTTTGCCTTGCTGTAATGCCTTATATTACGCCAAACGATAAAGCCCAGACCTCCGGTCGTTATAAGCACAATGAGAGTTATCATAACTAAAGGGTTATTTGTATATTCGCTGAGTCCCACAGCTCCGGGTGTTGCTGTGAGCAGGTCAAATCCTGCGTTGCAGAAAGCGGAAACGGACAGGAATATCGCTTCGAAAATTCCGAGTGCGCCGAAGTCGGGAACAAAGACAAACGAAAGTATGACAGCGCCGACAAATTCTATAGCGAACGAGTAAAGGACTATTTCATAGAAAAGCCTTTTCGGTGTGGTTTCGAGGGCGTTGTCGGTAAGGTCGCTTGCGGCTATCTTTACGGTCGACCAGCCCAGCTTTTTGCCGAGTATAAGGTTGATGAACGTTACCAAGGTCAGAAAGCCGAGACCGCCGACCTGTATAAGAGCGAGTATGACACCCTGACCGAAGCCGTTGAAATAATTGAAGGTATCCAAAACAGTTATTCCGGTAACGCAGGTTGCACTTGTGGCGGTGAACAGGCAGTCTATGAAGCTGCTGAACTGACCGCTTTTTGAAGATATGGGCAGGAAAAGAAGTGTTGCACCTGTCAGTATTATGATGGAAAAGCCCAGTACGAGCATCCTTGACGGTTGCATTTGTCGGGTTTTCTTTTTGAGTTTAGGCATTTTTGATTATATCTCTCCTTAGCATTTGCAAAGATGTTATTTACTCTCGGAAATGGTATTGTTTCCGGGCTTTTCGGGCGGTTCGCCGTTATCGTGGCGGATCGCATTATTTCCTATCGCATAGACGTTTATATCGTTGATGCGTCCGATAAGCACGCAGGCACCGCTGACCTTTACGGAGTCGGAGCTTACAACGTAGCAATCTGTCGGCAATGTGCCGCCCTCTTTAATATATTTTACCGTTGACGACTGGTTGTAATACTGGATACTCATAGCTGTCATACGGTCATTGTCGTAAACTATTATGGTTTTGTTTTCTGTGCCGCCGGAATATTCAGCGATACAGCGGTTTATTTCAAGCGTGTCGGAAACATTTTCACGGCTTTCTTCCGCATAGCCGAAAAGACCGCTTGAGGCGGACGATACGCAGGCATAGCAGATAACGCCCGTGAATATAAAGGCGGTTATCACGGAAGCGTGGTTTTTTGTACAGCACACAACGGGTACTGCCGCCGCAAACACGGTGAAAAGAAGGCATATCGGGTAAAGCATATCAGAACTTGTAAGTCCGGCTGACGAGTCGCATCCGATAAGCATAGAGGCGATGCCCGGCGTCATTACGTTGCTGAGTATCTGTCCGCCCGACTGAGTGCAGTTATACATCAGCAGTGCGGCGGTTGCGGCAAGACCGTTCCCGGTCACAGAGATAAGAAGCCTTGTATAGCTTATGCCATACACGAAAATATAGCAGAAGAACAGGAGGATAAAGGGAATCGTTACGGCAAATACCGATGCTGCGCCGAATACCGTATCCTGTGCCGAAATGTCACAATCGGCTTTTATGAAAGCGTCAAGGGGAACGGCGAATATAAGCATAAGCGTACACAGCACGCCCATTGACACGAATCTGTCATCATAATACTGCTCCTCCTTGCGTCTTTTACAGCGGATGAAGCTGACAAGTGCAATTACGGCAAAGGTGACACCTGCGCCGCCAAGTCCCCACGAGGATATTATGAAGTAATATAAACGTCCGCCTATAAGAGTAAGCAGAGCCGCACTGTTTTCGGATAAAGCCTGCAAAGAGCCTGCGACCGATTGCACGATACCTCCGGAATAAGCGTAAAGGCCTTTTGTGAGCCACGTCAGAATAATATCAGCGGCAAAAAGAAGTATAAACGTTATTGCGTATGTGCTGAAATATATGCTTTTTCTGACTCCTGCGAGCTTTGCATAAAGGCAGTAAAGGCATACGGCGAGGAACACACCTGCACACGACGGCGACAGGAAATAAGCACAGGCGGTAAGAACGCCTGCAGTGACCGAAGCAAAGAATGCACCTGCTTTTTTCCCGTTTTCCTTTTCGCCTCTGAATATGACAAGCAATAAAAGCCAGACAAAAACGGCGGAAAGCGGTTCTGAAAGCAGGTAGTGGGAATAGATAAGCACTGACGGGAATATTCCGCACAGTGCCGTTACGAGAAGCCTCTGCCACAGCTTTGTGACACCGAGTTTTTCTGTCAGACGGAAAGCGGAAAGAGGGATAAGCGCATAAGCGGCTGAATTTATCAGCATAAACAGCTTATACTGGAACACGGGGTCGGGGCAGAGCATAGTCGGAAGGTAGGGTATCCCACGCAGGAAGCCGCTTATGCTTCCCACGGGCGACATTACACCTGTCCAATCTCTGCCGAGAAATGCGGCGGCCGCCGCCGCTCCCGTAAATTCTTCCTCAAGAGATGCGGTCTGCATAAACATACCGAGTGCAGAGCCTAATATAAAAAACACAAGGAAAACAAGGAGCGACATTCCTTTTTCGCCCTTTTTCCCGTAAAATGTTCTAAGTCTGCTCAAAATGCCGTCCTCCTTTCATTAATGTCGTTTATCTGCAAAAATATCAGTTTACCAGTTCCTTAAGAACGGAGATGCTGATGCCGAGCGTATTGTTGATAAGCTGGAAAACGAGCATCATAGCTATGGCTGTGCAGAAGGAGAATGCTATCGCATAGAATATTCCGGGTTTTCCTGCCGCTTCAATCCTTGCAAGTATGCGTTCACGGCTTTCATCGGGGTATTGCTGTTTTATCGTCTTTATTTTTCTGACCGCAGTTTTCAGATAGAAGTAGTTGAAGAACATAAGCGCAAAGATATTCAGCGCAAGGGATATCATAGCGGTAACGATATATGCAACGGCAAGGTCGCTTGAGGACAGACCGAGATTATCGGCAAAATAGTTGAGAAGAATCCTTGTTTCCGTACTCAGAAAAAGCAATATCATCATAATAACGCCGAACAGATTCATCCTGCGGTAAAAACAGTGTATAGGGAAGAACAGGAATGACGCAAAGTTCAGCTTGAGCAATTTGTTGTTTTTTCTGATGTCCTTGAATACAGGAAGATAGTAATATCCGTTTTTTCCGACAAATTTCAGAAGCTCCTGAGCGGTCACACCGTCAATCTCTTCAAAGTCCTTCTGCTGTTCAAGCAGTTTTCTGTCCATTATCTCACGGTATTCGTCATAGCTTTCAACGTGGAATATTTCGAAGCCGTCCTCGCTTGTTTCGGGCTTGTTTATCCGTGCGGATTCGACGTTTTCGAGATGCTCACGCAGTTCTGCGCTGTCGCCCTTCCACTCGTAGCTGCCGTGCTCGGCGGAGTGTATGCAGGTGCCTACCCTGTTCCAGCATTCACGGTGATACGGAGCGCCGCATTCGGGGCAGACTACAATGTCTTCATCATCAAAGAATTTCATGCCGCAGGCGGCACATTTTTCGTTTTTAAACTGTTCGTGCATTTTATATCCTTAATCTGATTTTGTTCAGTGACTATATTTAATATATTATAACACGGTTTAAACACGCCGTCAAGTTAAAACGACGTGTTTAAACCGTGTTAAAACGTTCTCAGACACAGTGCGACAGCACACCGCATAATTATGCGGGTAAAATCGGCACATTGTCAATGTGTAAAAACCGCTTGTATAAGCAGGCGTGACGGTGTATAATAACAGCAGTGAACAGCTTAAGGAGCGTGGATATGAGAAAAAGGATATTATGGATACAAACGGGCGGAACATTTTCGTGCGCAGGCACAAAATGCGGACTTGCGCCGCAGTCCAGCGAAGAGCAGGCAGGAAAAATACTGGCGTTGATGCCGCAGGTTTGCGAAAAATATGATATTGTGCCGATGACGCTGATGAACATAGACAGCAGTGATATGACAATATCCGACCAGAAGCGCATTGCAGATACGGTCAATGATAGCATCGGGAAATATGACGGAATAGTTATAACGCACGGAACGGACACTATGGCATATACCGCCGCCGCTTTATCGGTCATGACGGAAAATCCGCCCGTGCCGGTCGTGCTTACCGGCTCGCAGCGTCCGTTCTTTGAAAGCGGCAGTGACGCACCGGCGAACTTTGAGGATGCTCTGGCTGTGGCAGGAAGCGGTACGGTGTGCCGTGTCTGCGTTGTTTTCGGCGGAAAAATTATGGACGGAAGAGATTGTACCAAGATTGATACCGTATCAGATAACGCTTTCACCTGTGTTAAGGGGGATATTGGCACTGTAAAAAGCGGCAGGGTGAAAATCACCTGCAATGAGCCTTGCGTCGGTAAATACAGGTATGACTGCTCTTTATGCAAGGCGGACGGTAAAGTCACCGTTCTTGATATGCATCCGTCATTCAACCCGGATATGATAAAAATGCTGTATGAGGGCGGTATCAGTGGTTTTGTCATACGTTGCTACGGAGCAGGAGGAATACCCGAAAGAGTGAGGGGGGCGCTCGGCAGAGTAATAGCCGTGGGAGCAAAAGCGATTGCGGTTACTCAGTGCCTTTACGGAGGGGTTGACCTTGATATTTACGCTGTGGGCACAGACGCAAGAAAGGCGGGTATATCGGACGGAGGGTATATGACGACCGAGTATGCTGTGGCGTGGATGATGAGGGAGGTGGGGAGAGAATGATGTTATTACAACCTCATATTGCTGTGCTTTCGCCATTCAACAAAAGAGATTTATATTAAAATGTTTTTAGACACTGTGTAGCAGTAATGACAACATATTGTTTTTGTAGACTTTTTGTGCTATAATGGTAAACAGCATAGGGCTATTTTTTATGACTTACAACTATAATAGGCTGTGGAAACTGTTGATAGATAAAGGTGTTAGAAAAACGCAAATGCGCTTGCAGGCAGGTATTAGCACAAACATACTTACTAAAACAGGAAAGGGCGAACCTGTTGCAAAGGAAAGCCTTGTAAAGATTGCAACCGCCTTGAATTGCGGACTTAACGATATAGTGGAAATAACGCAAGAATGTGAGGTGACAAAATGACAGCAAAGATCATCGTGAAATGTATCATTTACAACAGGGCGCTAAATAGATTTCTCTTAGTTCAGAGATGCGAAAATGACCACACGGGTGCAAACACCTGGGAGAACGCAGGCGGCAACATTGAGGACGGTGAAACGCCCGAAGATGCTGTGTTCAGAGAGGTCAAAGAGGAAATAGGCATCACGGATATTGAGATAAAAAAGATCGCTTATGTCAGCATTTTAGAGGGAGAATTGCTCAATCTGCTGATAGTTTATCTCTGCGAAACTGCGACCAAGAATGTTACGGTCAGCTTTGAACATCAGGCTTATGTATGGGCAGATGAGGCACAATGCAGGGAGCTTCTCCCGAAGGCAATCATCCGTGATTTTGAAAAGAATCATGTGTTTGATATTTTACAGAAGACATAAGGCAATCCCTCGGAAACGCTGCAAACGTTTTTGATATACATAGCAGCATCGTTATCCATGCAGAACACCTCATATCAATCTTAGTTACTTGTATTATATCACATTCTTTTAACAATTGCTATAAGAAATATATTTTGTGTAATCGTCACCCGACTGAAACTCCCGCAAGAAACAACGGCATCGCTTGCATTTGAAAGAAAAACGTTTGAAAAAAATGTATATTTCGGCTGTTCTGACGGGATTTTTTGAAATCTTGCATTTTTCGCTTGCAAAATCGAAGAAAATGTAGTACAATTAACATATATGAAACATTCACGAAATATTGGCGGAATGCCGGAAGGATACTAAAATGCAGGAAGATCTACTTGTTCAGATTGAAAATAAAATGAGCACTTTCTCGAAAAGTCAGAAGCTCATAGCAAACTATATTATAAACAGCTATGAAAAGGCGGCTTATATGACCGCTCTGAAGCTGGGAAACGCAGTAAACGTCAGCGAATCCACGGTTGTGCGCTTTGCCATAGAAATGGGCTTTGAGGGCTATCCGGAACTTCAGAAGAGCTTACAGTCGCTGATAAAGAACCGTCTTACAGCGGTACAGCGTATCAATATCACAAATGACCGTATCGGTGACGACGGAGTGCTTAAGAACACGCTCACGCAGGATATGGACCGTATCCGCAGAACGCTTGAGGAAATCGACCCGAAGGCTTTTGACAGGGCTATAGAGAAGATATGCTCGGCAAGAAGAATATATATACTCGGCGCTATGAGCAGCAGTATTCTCGCAAGATTTCTTGATTATAACTTCCAGCTTATATTCGACAATGTGCATTTTGTGCAGGCTATCAATACAAGCGGTATCTATCAGCAGATCATACATATGAACAGCGAGGACGCATTTATAGCAATATCTTTCCCCAGATATTCGCAGAGTACGATAAAGGCTACGGCATACGCAAAGAAATGTAACGCAAACGTTGTGGCTATAACCGACAGCGTGACATCGCCGCTCGCCGCTTATGCGAACGAACTGCTTATAGCAAGGAGCGATATGGCGAGTTTTGCGGATTCGCTCGTTGCTCCGCTCAGCCTGCTCAATGCGATAATCGTTGCGGTGAGCGCAAGAAACAAGGACAACATCGAGCAGACCTTCGGCAAGCTGGAAAAGCTGTGGGAAGAAAATCAGGTATATAAAAAGGACGTATAATGAACTACGACTTAGCAATAATCGGCGGAGGTGCGGCAGGTATGGCTGCCGCCGTTTTTGCCTCTGAGAACGGTGTGCGCACCGTTGTGATTGAGCATAACAGACAGCTCGGAAAAAAGCTCGCCATAACGGGCAAGGGCAGGTGCAACGTCACAAACAACAGTGACAACGACAATATAATGAAGAACATACCCACAGGAAGCCGCTTTCTATACAGCGCTCTTGCGGGTTTTTCGGCGTATGATACAATGAATTTCTTCGAGGGGCTTGGAGTGCCTCTTAAAACGGAGAGGGGAAACCGTGTTTTCCCTGTTTCAGACAGTGCAAAGGATATAGTTGAGGCACTGAAAAAACGCATGGGTACGCTTGGCGTTAAGGTTATCACAGCGCACGCAAAAGGCGTTATAACCGAGGACGGCAGGGTAAAAGGAGTAAGGCTCGGTGAGAGCGAGGTTTATGCAAACAGCGTCATAATAGCGACCGGCGGAGCGTCCTACAGCGGTACAGGCTCTGACGGCAGCGGATATGAGATAGCACGGGCGCTCGGTCATACGATAGTAGAACCAAAGCCTATGCTTGTGCCGATATGCGTAAAGGAAAGCTGCTGCTGTGATATGTCGGGGCTCAGCCTTAAAAATATAACGCTGTCGCTTATTGATACGGCAAAGAACAAGCCTGTGTACAGGGAGCAGGGAGAAATGCTGTTCACGCACTTCGGGGTCAGCGGTCCGCTGGTGCTTTCCGCATCGGCTTATGTCAAGAAAAGCACTTACAGGCTTGAGATAGATCTGAAGCCTGCGCTTGACGATAAAAAGCTGGACGCAAGACTGCTCCGTGACTTCAGCGAACAGCACACAAAGCAGATTTCTACTGTTATGAGAGGGCTGTTGCCGCAGGCTATGGTTGAGCCTGTGCTAGACAAGGCAGGAGTTGCGATCGATACCAAAATAAGTGAGATCACTAAGGTGCAGAGAGCGGCGATAGTAAATGTGTTGAAGCATTTTGATCTTACGGTGACGGGGCTAAGGCCGATAGAAGAAGCGATAATCACTGATGGAGGAGTTTCCCTCAAGGAAATAGACCCGAAAACGATGGGCTCGAAGCTGATTGACGGGTTATATTTTGCAGGGGAGATAATCGACTGTGCGGCTTATACGGGCGGATATAATTTACAGATAGCGTTCTCAACGGCGCATAGTGCGGCTACGGCTGTGCGGCTGTGAGCCGCCTCAGATTCGCCGTTCTATTTGATTGAGCTTTGCTTAACTTTCGTTACCGGCGGTGCGGCAATGTGCCGCCTCAGATTCCGCCTTTGGAATTATCAGCAATCAGCTAAGGTTAGTGGAACGGCGGGGTCACACGAAGCAGTAATTTATAAGAGGCGGTAACGGCGAGGTGTTGTGACCGCTTTTGCGGCAGTGAGCCGCTTCAAGTTCCGCCTTTGGAATTGTCGGCAAACAGCTGAGGTTAGTTGAACGGCGGGGTCACACGAAGCGGTAATTTATAACAGGCGGTAACGGCGTGTGATTGCTGTATGCTTGACAACGGTGGGAAAAGGTGATATACTAAACCTATATCAAACCGTTGACCGAGAGTAGTAATATCGGCAGAGATACTACAGAGAGCCGCATTAGCTGAAAAGCGGTGTATTTATCCGATACGAATGGACTTGCGAGGGCAGACCGAAAGCGATTGAGCGAGTAGTTTCTGACGGAAGGCTCTGACCGTTACACAGAGAGCGCATTTTTATGTGCGTAACAATAAGGTGGCTTGCAGATACGGCTTCTGTTCCTTATTCGGAACGGGAGCTTTTTTATTAAGCCGTATAAAAAATGAGGTAAATATTATGAGCAAGATTATTTTAACGGGTGACAGACCCACAGGCAGACTTCACATAGGTCACTATGTAGGCTCGCTCAGACGCAGAGTGCAGTTACAGAACACGGGCGATTTTGACGAAATATACATCATGATCGCAGACGCACAGGCGCTGACCGATAACTTCGACAATCCCGAAAAGGTACGCAGTAACATAGGAGAGGTAGCGCTTGACTATATGGCGGCAGGACTTGACCCCGAAAAGTCAACGATATTCATTCAGTCGATGATACCTGAGCTTACCGAGCTTACATTCTACTATATGAACCTTGTTACAGTATCAAGATTACAGCGTAACCCTACCGTAAAAGCGGAAATTACGATGAGAAACTTTGAAGCAAGCATACCCGCAGGCTTCTTATGCTATCCGATAAGCCAGACCGCCGATATTACAGCCTTCAAGGCTACAACAGTACCGGTAGGCGAGGATCAGCTGCCTATGCTTGAACAGGCAAAGGAGATAGTCCACAAGTTCAACTCCATCTATGAGCCTGTGCTTGTCGAGCCGGAAATATTACTTCCCGAAAACGAGGCTTGTATGCGTCTGCCCGGCACTGACGGCAAGGCAAAAATGAGCAAGTCGCTGGGCAACTGCATTTACCTTGCGGATAGCCCCGCAGACATCAAGACAAAGATAATGAGTATGTTTACAGATCCGCTTCATATACAGGTATCAGACCCCGGTCATATCGAGGGCAACACGGTGTTCACCTACCTTGACGCATTCTGCACAGACGAGCATTTTGAACGTTATCTGCCCGATTACAAGAATCTTGACGAGCTGAAAGAGCATTATAAGCGTGGCGGTCTTGGCGATATGAAGATAAAGAAGTTCCTGAACAATGTAATGCAGGAGGAGCTTGAGCCGATAAGACTGCGCCGTGAGGAGCTTGCGAAGAATATGGACTACGTTTACGATGTGCTGAAGAAGGGTACCGAAAAGGCACGTCAGTGTGCGGCTCAGACTATGAGCGAGGTCAAGAAGGCTATGAAGATCGATTATTTCGGTTAAGGCGTGAATAAATGAATATAATAACAGCCGTATTTGTTTTATGAGCAAATACGGCTGTTTATTAATCTGTGATTTTACCGTCTGAAATGCGGATAATGCGGTCGCATTTTTCAGCAAGCTGATTATCGTGTGTTACTATGACTATTGTGCGGTTGTCGTTGCGGTTGAGGTCGATGAGAAGCGAAAGAACATCGTTTCCTGTCGAAACGTCAAGGTTGCCTGTAGGCTCATCGCAAAGAAGAACCGAGGGGTTGTTGACAAGCGCTCTTGCGATAGCCACACGCTGTTGCTGACCGCCCGAAAGTTCTGACGGGTATCTGCCGAGCAGGTTTTCGACACCCAGCTTTTTTACGGTATCCGATATATCGGTTTTGCCCTTTTTGGCGAGCTTTGACGGAAGAAGTATGTTTTCTTTTGCGGTAAGTTCCGGTATCAGATCGTAAAACTGGAACACAAAGCCGATCTTGTTCAATCTGAAATCCGCCAGTGCCGTATCTGCGAGTTTTGTTATGTCGGTATCGTCATAGCAAACGCTTCCGCCTGTTGCCTTGTCCAGTCCGCCGAGTATGTTCAGCAGAGTGGTTTTTCCGCTTCCGCTCTTGCCTGTTATTGCTACAAGCTCTCCGTCATCTATGCGTATATCGAGGTTATTTATAGCGGTCACGGCGTTTTCGCCTTTGCCGTATATACGGGTAAGTCCGGTTGTTGTAATCATTGCCTTTTCCTTTCCTCGTTCAATTGAACAGAAATTTCAGATGTGAACTTTTTTGTTGAAAGCACAGTGAGTATAACGGTTATTATCGAGATGGCGATAAAAATTATAACAAGCGGTTTTATAAGGGGAACCATCCAGAATTCATCATTCAGAAAACAGTTGTTTATAATATCCGAAGCCGCCGATTCGTCAAAATCGGCTATACCGCTTTCAAGCTGTTCTTTCATAATATCGACCTTGTCATACATCCTGCTTGTAAAGAGCTGTACTCCGTAAGCGGCAAGACCTGCAAAGGCGGTCGCTATGACCGGTATTCTGAGGTTTGAGATAAACAGCTTTCGCCGTATCCGTGAAAGCGGTGTTCCTAAGGCACGAAGCACAGATATTTCGTAAGACTTCATTCTTATTTTAAGTCCGATACAGCTGAAATAGGCCGCAAAGCCGAGAAGCGACATTATAAGAACGGTGGCGAGAGTACCCGACATTCTATTGAATTTGTCTATGGCTTCCTGCCTTTTCATCTCGCCTAAATTGGTACGGGCCATACCTGCCGCCGGCGGAACAAGACCGCCGTCAATATCGGTCGATGAATAGACGCTGTTGTATACCGCTCCTGAGAAGCCCGAAGAAGCCGCACCTGCGGCAGTGGTCAGCAGGAAACATCCGCTGTTTTCTTTTTCCTGAAAGCCGAAATCTAAAAGGCAACGAAGCGTTTTATCCGTCAAATTGTTCAGCGTTAGCGTAGCGCCGACAGTGAAGGTATGGTCTGCTACCTTGCCTATGCCGTAATTACTGTCGTTTGCGGTAACGCCCATAATCCGAATGTTGTCACCGACCTTATAGGTGTTACGGCCGTTTTCCTGCACCATAATGACCTTTTCTCCGCTGTTAAGTGCGGAAATGTCGGGCATACCGCCGGAAATATATGAGGAAAGCGCATTCAGCGTCTTTTCATCGGCAAGTCTTATCGGAATATTATAGCAGAATTTGCCTCCGATACCGTCTGAGCCGAAAAAGCTCTTATATTCTTTGTCGGAAAGCTCTGAAACGGAGGCTGCTATGTCATCGTCTGTCTGAAGCGTCGTTTCGGGGCTGTTTTTATAGGCGGAGGTTTCGCTGTCGCACACAGCAAAGGTGTTTTCGATATATCCGAAAGACAGGGCGTCGGTGAATTTCTCCGTATCATTGTCAGACAGACCGTAGGTGTAACCGTAATTTGCTATTTTAAGGTTGTGCGCTTCATCCTGTCCGAGAGAGGTCGCCGTTATCGGAGGGCAGGATAAATAATCGGCTATGCCGTCCTCCTCCATATCCAGCGAATCAAGCGAACCGATAGTATAGGTCGGCGGAAAGTCAAACAAAAGCCAGTTCATTACTACCTTTCCGTCACGGGTGTATCGCATATAACCGAGAACGGTACCGAATACTATCAGCGAAAGTGCGACGGTCTGTATAAGCGTTATGCCCTTACTGCCGAGCGAACGTGAAAGCATACCTTCTGCCGAATTTGAACAGTGGAGTAATCTTTTTTTCTTTTGCTTTTTTGATGAAAGAGTGATCGGTATAAACACAAGGTATCCGAGTGTGATCGTTATCGCAGAGAATATAACGGCGATAATAAGTGGGTCGGCGGTCGCACCGAGAACGATAGGGTCGGTCGTAAAGGCACTGTATCCGCTCATACCCATAATTCCTGTACGCACGGAGTAGGAAACGGAATAGAACAGTATGCCGAGGGCTATTCCGAACACGGTCTGAGCGATAAAAAGCATAACCGCTTCGGTTGCGTACATAATAGCGCTTTTGCTTTTTGAAAAGCCTATATTGTGTAAAAGGCGGTCGGTGTTTTCTCTTTCCCTGAAAACTATATTAAGCACGCAGATAAAAGACAATACGGCAATCAACGCACAAATGGACGACATAATAATAAGCCAGAGCGTATTTCTGTTGATAAGATGCTGTTCATCGGTGATATTTTCTTCATGGTTGTTTGCGTAGAAATGTAAATATGCGTCATCGCCGTTTTGCGATGAATATTTTTCTTCAATTAAGGTAACAAACTCACGGTCGGAAATTCCGAAAATGCTGAGCTCGCCGCTTTCCTTATTTTTGACTGTAATGCCGCCGCCTCCGTACAGGTCGATAGTGTAGCCTGTTGTCGCAGTGTCTGACGGTCTTCCGACATATATAAGAGGAAGGGGATCGGGAGGTATCTCATCGTCATCGGTATATTCGGCTTTTTCGCACAGCGGTCTTTCGGAGTACGCCTTGTCGATAATGCCCGTAAGAATATACTGCTTGCCGTTTATTGTTATGCTGTCGCCGGTTTTTCCGAGATAACCGACACTTTCGAGGAGCGACTGCTCGACAGCGGCTTCATTTTCAAGAACAGGCATCGAACCGTTTTTCATCGGAACGTGAAGCAAATCGCAAGCCTTGTCTGTATAGCCGTAGTTATATTCCTTGCCGTAGAAACCGGCTTTTCCCGGTACGGTCACGGTCTGGTGTGTGAAGGTCAGGTCGGAAGGGATCAGCTCGTTTTTTACATCATCGGGAATGTCGCTCAAAATAAGATCGTATTTTCCGAAGGTGTCATATCCCGTTTCGACCTCACGGTTTATCTCTTCACGAATGAAAAGAAAAACCGATGTGATTATTGCGGTGAGCAGTAATCCGGAAAACAGCAGTGACAGAGCGGTACGCAAATGTTTTCTCCAGTATTTGCAGAGAATATAAAAATAACAGGACATCTTTTTACCTCAACGTAAGAATATAATTGAAAGAAATTTGTGCTTGAATTGATAATCGGACAGCGGAATAAAATGTGATAATAACACACAAATAATACGCACTGAATATTATTTAAATTATACCATAGCAAAAAAAAAGATGTCAATCGCATATTTATATCATTTATCACTCGATATGATATTTTGTAAATTATTCATAAAAATCGTTTTGCAGAATCGGCAAAAATAACAAACCCTGTTTTTGTCGCATCAGAATTTATCCGCAAAGTAAGCGATAACCGACATTTCTTTACCTGTTCCTTTATCAATGCCCTTGACCGTTATGCCCGACAGGTTCATAAGCTCGCCTACACGCACCTCCGTCAGGTCACAGCGCATTACATCCCTGCCAAGACACACAAGGACAAAGTCGCCGTCCATTATATTAACTGCGCCGTTTTCACCGAGCCGTACTTCCTTATAGGTTTCGGGGTCACGCATTGTGACGTATTTCAGCGGTCTTTTGTCGAGCCGTGCCATATCCTTTACGGACATTGTATCCTTAGGACGTTTGCTTTTACCGAACATAGTTATCACCCTATCAGAATTTTTTCTTTCAGTATAGCGTTAAAAGCACGCTTTGTCAACTTATACAAAATAATTTATAGAAAGAAATGCCAATATTATTTAAATTAACACCGAATTTTTTAAAAAAGTTACAATATTATTACAAATCGGTTAAAAGCGTTGACATCCGGCGGTTTTTAAGTTATTATATAGTAGCTGAATTATAGAATTACCGCTGTAAACGGCGGTTATATACATAAAACTTTGCGAGGGTAACCCTCTTTTGAAAGGAATGTCTGAATGACAGAGATAAACAGACTGTGTTTAGGTTGTATGAACGAGAAAGAGAGCGACGGACCGTGCGAGAAGTGCGGCTATAGCAATGACGCTCCTTATCTGCCGTCATATCTGGCACCGGGAACGATACTCAACGACCGTTATATTGTAGGAAAGCTGCTCAGCTATAACGGCGAGGGCGCTACATATATCGGCTTCGACAAGGTGACTGGCGCAAAGGTCACCGTCAAGGAATATATGCCTGATACGCTTTGCTCACGCAAGAAGGGCGATCCTCAGATAGTGGTTGACGCTAACAGGCTTCCGCTTTATAAAACGTATATGTCGGAATTCGTTGAACTTAACAAGGCACTGCTCAAGGCACGCTCAATGACGCATATACAGACGGTGCTTGATATTTTCCCCCAGAACAATACGGCGTATGTAATATTCGAATTTATAAACGGAATCACTCTGAAGGCTTATCTTGCAAACTGCTCGGGCGAGCTTACCTGGGACAGAGTAAAGGAGCTTTTCCCTCCGATACTGACAACGCTGAGTCTTGTGCATTCGGCAGGGATAATCCACAGAGGAATCAGTCCGCAGACCATACTTGTAACAGAGAAGAACGAACTTAAGATGATAGATTTCCAGATAAGCGCAGGAAGAACAACAGGTACGGAGATCGCCTGCGAAATGTACCCCGGATATTCCGCTCCCGAACAGTATTCCTCGGCTGAGTGGCAGGGAACGTGGACAGATGTATACGGCATATCTGCTACTTTATACAGGGTACTGACGGGCTGTGTGCCTACGGAATCTATTTCAAGGCTGGGAAATGATAACTGCCCCGAGCCTATGGTGATAAACAGAAATGTGCCGAGCCACGTTTCAAAGGTTATAATGAACGGCCTTAAGCTGAATACTTCGAACCGTATACAGACTATAACGGAGCTTGTTGTAAAGCTGTTTGAACAGCCTAAGTTCAACACGGCAGAGCAGGAGCCTGTGCGCCCCGTTCAGCGTGTCAGAAAGGTTGAAACGAAGGAAGAAGCAAAGCCCGCTCCCACAGGCACAAAATCGGCTAACGCAAAGAAAAAGAAGCAGAATAACAAGATTGCCGTTATCGCAACGATAGTTGTATGTGCGGTCATCGTGATAGGCTTTGCGATAGCGATAACTGTACTTGCAATCACGGATAAGGGCAATACAAGCTCGACAGATCCCAATTATTATTCCGCTCCCGAAAGCACGACATCCTCGAGTGCTCCGGAAACCACCACTTCAAACACTACGGTTTCCTCAGATACTGCGCCCGATATAGTTTACGGATGCCCCACCTTCACAGGTGCACTGTTTACTTCTATCCAGGATACATATAACTTTGTAAAAATAACCGCAGAGTACAAGTTTGACGATACGGTAGCAAACGGTATTGTAATAAGCCAGAGCATAAAGCCCGATACCGAAATAAAGTCCGGAACGGAAATTAAACTCGTTGTGAGCAAGGGTCCCGCTTCAATAAAGCTGCCGGATTATACGGGTCTTAAGGTTGACCAGTACACAGCTCTGCTTTCACAGAAGAATGTAAAGTTTGAGAAGAAGGCAACGAGCGATACGCACGGCGTAAAGGACGGATATGTTGTTAAATGCAGTAAGGAGATAGGCGAAACGGTAAACGTTAAGGATTCAGAAAAGGTTACGGTTTACTACGCAAAGTCAGGCGGCTCGTCTTCATCATCTTCAACATCATCGAAAACGAACTGATAAAAAATTACGATTGTCGCAGGACTTACTATAAGCTCTGCGACAATTGCTGTATAATGTATAAAATGCCGAAATGAAGAAACGGAGAATAAAAATGGATCTTGCGAACATAAGAAAAGAGATCGACGCAACGGATGATCAGATACTCAGCCTGTTCCTTAAGCGAATGGAGCTTTGCGTAGGGGTCGCCAAATATAAGAAGGAAAACAATATGCAGGTATTTCAAGGAAAGCGTGAGCAGGAAATACTTGAACGTATAAAGAGCGAATCTCCAGATGATCTGGCGGAGGGCGCAAGTCAGCTTTTCACCTGTATAATGGATATATCGAAATGCTTACAGCAGAGAATATTGTCCGACGCACCCGTGCCGCATTTTGAAAGCCCGAAAACACAGCCGGTAAGAATCGCCTGCCCCGGAACAAAGGGCAGTAATACGGAGGAGGCATCGGTCAAGCTGTTCCCCGACTCTGAAATAGATTTTTACCCCGATTTTTCGGACGTGTTCGAGGCGGTGGAGAACGGAAGTGCGGATTACGGCGTACTGCCTATAGAAAACAGCACGGCGGGCGATATAAGGCAGACATACGACCTGCTTGCGAAGTACAATTTCTATATATGCAAGCGCACGCAGATAAAGATAAACCACTGCCTTGCCGCAAAGCCCGGTGCGGATATAAAGACAATTTATTCACACGAGCAGGCGCTCAAGCAGTGCTTCGGATTTCTTAAGGGATATCCTGCAAGGCAGGTGCCTTATGCGAACACGGCTCTTGCCGCAGAAATGGTCGCAAACAGCGACGATAACACGATAGCGGCGATATGCTCGGAAAGATGTGCCGAGCATTACGGACTGGAAACGGTAAAGCGTGATATTGCCGACAACCCCGATAATACCACACGGTTTATCTGCATATCCAAGCGGCCTGAGGTGACACCGGACGCAGATATAATTTCTATCTGTATGTCATTGCCGCATACGACAGGCTCACTGTACAGAATGCTGATACGTTTTGCACTGTACGGTCTTAATATCACAAAGATAGAGAGTGCGCCCGTTCCGCAGGCAAAGCAGGATATAAAGAGAGAAACGTTTGATGTGGTGTTCTATCTTGACTTTGAGGGAAATGCGCTTGACCCTGAGGTAGTAAGGCTTATGACGATACTTGAGGAGGAAATGAAGTATTTCAAGTTCCTCGGAAACTATAAGCATTTTGACTGATCGTAAAGGAGAGGTATGTTTACAAGTGCGATAATACTTGCCGCAGGGAGCGGCAGGAGGATGGGCTTTGACAAGATGACGGCACGGCTTTGCGGCAAGGCGGTCATACTGTACAGCATAGAGCGGTTTGTCGAAAGCAACGCCGATGAAATAATAATAGCGGCAAGCGAGGATAATATAGATAAGATCAGAGAGCTTGTAAGCGAAAACATAAATACCGATAAGCCGATAAAAATCATCACGGGCGGAGCGACACGCTTTGAGTCGGCTGTTAAAGCGGTAAGGCAGACCTCGTGCGAGTGCGATGTGGTGTCGGTGCATGACGGAGCAAGGCCTTTTGTGACGGCAAAGACGGCAGACAAGGTCGCACTGGAGGCGTTTCGGCACGGTGCGGCACTGGCGGCGGTAAGAGCGAAGGATACGGTAAAGATATGCGATGACGGTGTTGTCACAGCTACTCCGGACAGAAGCGGTCTGTGGCTTGCACAGACACCTCAGGCGGCAAGAAAAGCCGACTATCTTGCGGCGGCGGAAAAGCTCGATGTGAATGACGCAAGGATAACTGATGACGCATCGGTAATGGAACTGTATGGGATAAAGCCGTTTATCGTTGAGGGCAGTTATGACAATATAAAGCTGACCACGAAAGAGGACATAGCAATGGCGGAATATATTATCGGGAAAACAGGCACACCAAAACTTCGTGTAGGTCACGGATATGACGTACACAGGCTTGTAGAGGGCAGAAAGCTGATACTCTGCGGTGTGGAGGTGCCGAATAAGGATAATCTGGGGCTTCTCGGTCACAGTGACGCAGATGTTGCGATACACGCACTTATGGACGCTATGCTCGGTGCGGCGGCACTGGGCGATATAGGACGGCATTTCCCCGACAGCGACAGCAGATACAAGGGTATCAGCAGTATGAAGCTGCTTGAACACGTCAGAAAACTGCTTGACGGGAAAAACGCTCACGTCACGAATGCGGATATAACGATAGTTGCGGAAAAGCCGAAACTTGCAAAGTTCATTCCCGATATGCAAAGGAGTATAGCGGCGGCTCTGGGACTTGACACGGACGATGTCAACGTAAAGGCGACTACCGAGGAGGGTCTTGGTATAGCAGGAGAGGGTATAGCCGCCCACGCTGTATGTATGATAGCAAAGCAGGGTTGAAAAACAGGTAAATTGAATGAACGGCTGTGGAAAATTCATGAACATAAAAGCGTTACGGGAATGTAAAAATCCCGCAACGCTTTTGTTTATGCCGATTTGAAAGAATTCAGCCGAAAAAGGAAATACTTTAAATGTCAGCTTTACAAATAACAGTATTGCAAAAATGAATAACGAGCCATTCAAAAAATTCATGGAAATTTGTCAAGAAAATTATCCACTTATAACAATTTTGTTTGGTAAATTTATAGATTTTGACGAAAAATTTTGTTTTAACATTCAAGGCGGATTGACATATTCTAAATAGGTGTTATAATACGGGCATACAGAAAAAACAGGGGCTATATCGCACAGCTGCGATATAGCCTTTGTGACGAAAAGAAAAAGTAGAACAAAAGGAAAGGAAGATGAATTATGGATTACACATATCTGCTTTATATAGCGATAATCCTCATTTTCACAAAAGCATTCGGACTGCTGTCAAAGGTTATAAAGCTTCCTCAGGTAGTCGGCGCACTGGTTGCGGGCATTATTTTAGGCCCTGTGTGTCTTAACCTTGTATCTCTTGACAACGCTCCGATACTCAGCAATCTGTCGGAGATAGGCGTTATCGTGCTTATGTTCGCCGCAGGTCTTGAAACGGATATCCGTGAGATGAAGAAGTGCGGACTTGCAAGCTCGATAATAGCTCTTATCGGTGTTATCGTTCCTCTGGTCGGCGGTGCCGCTACAGCGTTCCTGTTCGGTACGGCAGATCCCACTCTTTCGACATCGACATTCCTGCAGGATGTTTTCGTAGGTGTTATCCTTACTGCAACATCGGTAAGTATCACTGTCGAAACGCTTAAAGAACTCGGAAAGCTCAACACAAGAGCGGGTAACGCAATACTCGGTGCGGCTCTTATAGACGATGTACTCGGTATCATTGCACTGACGGTAATTACATCTCTTGCAGATCCCGAGTCGGGAAATATCGGTATAGTAATACTGAAGATACTCGGCTTCTTCGCATTCGCACTGCTGTTCGGCGTATTCTTCCACTTCGTATTCAACAAGTGGACACAGAGAACGGAAGAAAATCAGCGCCGTTATGTTATTGTCAGCTTTGCGCTCTGCCTTCTCTTTGCGTATGTTGCGGAAGAATTTTTCGGCGTTGCCGATATTACAGGTTCGTTCGTTGCAGGTCTTGTAATTTCAAGTACGTCAAAGACGAAGTATATCGCACACAGATTTGATACAATGTCTTATCTGCTGTTGTCGCCTATCTTCTTTGCAAGCATAGGTCTTAAGGTAACGCTTACAAATATGACACCTACGATCATCATATTCGCCGTTGTACTGCTGGTAGTCGCTATACTGTCAAAGGTTGTCGGCTGCGGACTTGGTGCGAAGATATGCAGATACACAAACAAAGAGGCTTTGCAAATCGGCGTGGGAATGATTTCCCGTGGCGAAGTTGCGCTGATAGTTGCGGATAAGGGTCTTAATATGGGACTTATGAGCAGCGGACTTTTCGGTCCTATAGTAATTATGGTGGTTATCACTACTGTAGTAACTCCTATCCTGCTGAAGTTTGTATTCAAGGATAAGAATGATACTTCGGGAGAAATAAAGGCTAAGGAAACTGCAGAGGTTACAACTTCAGACGACAGTCTTGAGTATGTTCCCGGTCAGGATAACGTGTGAGCTTAAAATAAAACAGAATAATATTCAGAGCCGCCGATGAGCATTAAAGCCGTCGGCGGCTTCTTTACACAAGTTTTTATTGACAAGAGGGCAGTTTTACTATATTATTATATTAGCTGCGTTTATTGCAGATATTTCTCCGAAAGGTTGTGTGTCTGTTGGAAAAAAAGCTGAAGCTGTACGGTTTCAACAACCTCACAAAGACTCTGAGCTTCAACATATACGATGTCTGTTATGCTAAAGGAGCAAGAGAGCAGAAAGAATATATAGACTATATCGACGAGCAGTATAATTCCGAGCGACTTACGGGTATACTGTGCGACGTTACGGATATAATCGGGGCGAATGTGCTTAACATTTCAAAGCAGGACTACGATCCGCAGGGTGCGAGCGTAACACTGCTGATAAGCGAAAAGGCTACGGACAGTATGGAGATAGACAAGTCGTGCAACAGAGGAATGGTGGACGGAAAGCCGCTCCATCCTCAGCGTAACGGTGCCGGCAAGGCTCTGTCATCCGAAACGGTGGTTGCACATCTTGACAAGTCGCACGTTACGGTGCATACCTATCCCGAATATCACCCGAACAACAGTATTTCTACATTCAGGGTGGATATTGACGTTTCGACCTGCGGAGAGATTTCGCCGCTTAATGCGCTGGATTATCTTATTGGCAGTTTCGATTCCGATATCATAACGATAGATTACAGGGTGAGGGGCTTTACCCGTGATGTAGGCGGAAGAAAGCTGTATCTCGACCACGATATAACCTCGATACAGGATTTTATCAACGATTATACGCTGACGAAATATGACGCTACAGATATAAATGTGTATCAGGCGAACATATTCCACACAAGGCTTATGGTGCGTGAGATGGATCTGAAAAACTACCTGTTCAATACGGATATATATGACATTCCGCCTAAGGAGCGACTGAGAATTACGGAGAGCCTAAGGCGTGAGATGATAGAGATATATTCGGGGATGAATATTTATGGGTGAGCGGATCTCACACTTTTGACTGATGAACCGGCATAAGACATAAACAATAAATCTGCGGGAGGGGCTAGCCCCTCCCCTACAAAAATATCAATGTGATATTATGACAACATTACTTCCTTCCCGAAAGGACTGATGATATGCTCTCACAGGAGCGTGCGCCTATATATGAGGCGTTAAAGGAATACCGGGCAAAGCGCATAGTGCCTTTTGATGTACCCGGTCATAAGATGGGCAGGGGCAACCCCGAACTGACGGAATTTTTAGGCAGAGAATGTATGACGGTGGACGTGAACTCGTCAAAGCCGCTCGATAACCTCTGTCACCCGGTTTCCGTCATAAAAGAGGCGGAGCAGATAGCCGCAGAGGCTTTCGGTGCAAAGAACGCATTCTTTATAGTAAACGGAACGACCGCCGCAGTGCAGGCTATGGCGCTTGCCGTAGCAAAGCGTGGCGAGAAGATAATAATGCCCCGTAACGTACACCGCAGTGCGATAAATGCACTTATTCTCGGCGGAGCTGTGCCTGTTTACGTTAATCCCGGAGTAAACAAGGAGCTGGGCATACCGCTGGGAATGACGGTCGAGGATGTTGAAAAGGCGATACTCGAAAACCCCGACGCAAAGGCGGTATTTGTAAATAATCCTACCTATTACGGAGTATGCTCGGATATAAAGAAGATAGCCGACCTTGCACACGCACACGGAATGTATCTTCTTGCGGACGAGGCGCACGGAACACATTTCTACTTCGGTGACAATATGCCGCTTGCAGGAATGAAGGCAGGTGCGGATTTTGCCGCAGTAAGTATGCACAAGAGCGGCGGCTCGCTGACACAGAGCAGTTTTTTACTTACAGCGGACACGGTGAACGAGGGCTATGTAAGGCAGATAATTAACCTTATGCAGACAACAAGCGGAAGCTATCTTCTGATGTCGAGCCTTGATATATCAAGAAGAAACCTTGCGCTTCACGGCAGGGAGATATTCGCAAAGGTGCAGTCCTATGCGCAGTATATGCGTGATGAGATAAATGAGATAGGCGGATATTACGCATTTTCAAAGGAACTGTGCGACGGCGGTGCGTTCTATGATTTTGACGTGACAAAGCTGTCGATACACACAAGAGATATAGGACTTGCAGGTATCGAGGTGTATGATATTCTGCGTGACAGATACGGCATACAGATAGAATTCGGAGATATAGGAAATATACTCGCTTACGTTTCGATAGGCGACAGGGAGTTGTATTTAGACAGGCTCATAGGAGCGCTCAACGACATAAAGCGTATCTATTCAAAGGATAAGACGGGTATGCTTGACCACGAGTATATCAATCCTATAGTTAAGCTGTCGCCGCAGGATGCATTCTACGGAAACAAGAAAAGCGTACCGATCGAACAAAGCTCCGGCAAGATAAGCGGTGAATTCGTAATGTGCTATCCGCCCGGAATACCGATACTTGCACCCGGTGAGCAGATAACAGACGAAATTCTCGCATATATAAAATATGCCGGAGATAAGGGCTGTTTCCTTACGGGTACACAGGACCTCGAAATAAAGAATATTATGATACTGGACGAATAAATTCGTCCGCCGTACCACATTGACTTATGCGTTTACAGATTGAAAGGACGGTAATACAAATGGATCTTTGGTTTACGGAAAATCACAGCGACAGTGTAAGATTTTCTATAAGAGTTGACAAACAGCTTTACAGCGAGCAGAGCGAGTATCAGCGCATAGACGTGTTTCAGTCGCTCGAATTCGGCAGACTGCTTGCGCTTGACGGATATGTAATGATAACGCAGAAGGACGAATTTATCTATCACGATATGATAGTTCACGTTCCTATGGCGGTAAAGAAGGATATAAAGAACGTGCTTGTTATCGGCGCAGGCGACGGCGGTACGGTAAGGGAGCTGTGCCGTTACAGCACGATAGAGCATATCGACCTTGTCGAGATAGACAAAAAGGTCGTTGAGGTCTGCGAGGAATATTTCCCCGAAATGACCGTTTCGATGCACGACCCCAGACTTGATATACATTTTACCGACGGACTTCGTTTTGTAAGACGCAAGCAGGGCGAATATGACCTTATAATAGTGGATTCTACCGATCCGTTCGGACCGGGCGAGGGACTTTTCACACCCGAGTTCTACGGAAACTGCTACAACGCACTGACCGATACAGGCGTGCTTGTGAATCAGCACGAAAGCCCGTTCTATGTAAATGACGCAAAGGCTATGTGCAGGGCGCACGAGCGTATAAAGTCGGTGTTCCCCGTGTGCGCCGTTTATCAGGCTCATATCCCGACATACGCAAGCGGACACTGGCTGTTCGGCTTTGCAAGCAAGGGACTTGATCCGATAAAGGATCTTGATGAACAGCACTGGAATTCACTCGGAATCAAGACAAGATATTATAACACAGAGCTTCACAAGGGCTGTTTTGCTCTGCCGAGCTATGTAAAGGAAATGCTGGAAACAGGAGAAGTTCTCGATGTGCGCCGCTGATTTCAAGAGTGCCTGCGGGAAAGCGGGGCTTGCGCTTATAATAATATTTGCGGCACGTTGTATTGCAGATGCGGCGGCGTGGCTTATAGGCACTGTTATGAGCGGATGCGACAGTCAGATAGTATCATCTGTGCAGTCGCTTTCGAGCATAATTATATTATACGGCCTTGCGATAGCGGTTACCGCAAGGGTTTTCGGTTATCGGTTTGACAAGACGGTGTACAAAAAGCCGAAAAGGCTCGGCAAGGCTATATCGTGGTTTGTACCTATGTACGGCGCAGGTCAGATAGCTAATATAATAGTGCTTGCCGTATCATTTCTGCTTATACACAATCAATCGGCGGTCGAGGATACGCTTACTCCGATAGTTTCTTCGGGAACGGGAAGCGGTGCGTGGTATCTTGCGTTTTTGTTCATACAGATGGTAATTCTTGCTCCTTTGTTTGAGGAATACTGGTTCAGAGGCGTTATACAGACCTCACTTATGCCTTACGGCAACGGATTTGCGATACTTGTTTCCGCTCTTTGCTTCGGTATGGCACACGGAAATATACACCAGTTCTGCTATACGTTTATAGTGGGTATCTGCCTTGGATATGTGAGATATGCGACAGGCAGTATTATGCCGACAACTATAATGCACGCAATGTTCAACTCGATAGCGGCAATAGCCGTTGTTGCGGTCAAAACCGACACGTTTGTGACGGCGATGTCAAAGGTGCAGAAGGGAAGCCCTGTGACAAGCGGTGAGGAAGCCTATCTTACTGTGCTGATGATCTATGTTGCGCTTGTGCTGATAGTTGCTCTTGTGGGTATGGGTGCGGCTATAGGAAAGCTGAAGAACAACCGCCTTTACCGTCCGGTAAATAATTATCCGGAGCTTTCAAAAAAGCAGAAATTTGCCGCAATTGCAAAGAATCCGATTTTTATCGTGGGATTTCTTGCGTGTACTGCGTATATAATAGTTGTGATGATTATTTAACGAAAGGACTCTGTTAAAATGCAGAAAAGCCTTATTGCTGTCATAGCGGACAGATACAGACAGCAGGATTTTGATGCGCTTACTTCAAAGAACGACCTTAAGCCTGCGGATATACGCAGGATATGCTTTGATCTGGGAATAGCACTTATCATATCTGTGCTGTTTCAGAAGGTAATATTTGTTGCGATGGTGTTTTTGCTCAGGGGCTTTGTGAGTGCAGGGCTTGACACGGGCAGTACACTGTTTACCGTACTGAATTACACGTTCAGCAATATATCGACATATCTGCCGAAAATACTGGCATTCGGTGCGGTCTATCTTAAATACCGACCGCTGAGGCGGCTTGATACGCAGTATGAAAACAAGTCGTATTATCCGCTTATATTTATCCCTGCGATGTTTGCCTTTGCAATGTGGGGAAGTAATATAACCACCTGCATAAACTATATTCTTCAGCTTCTGTTCGGCGTGGGAGAGATAGAGAATGTGATGGACGCTATTGCGCCGTCGAGCTTCTCATCGGGCATTGTAACGCTGATATTTACCGCATTCGTTGCGCCGGTATTTGAAGAAATGATATACCGTCACTTATTGCTCCGCTCGCTGAAGCCCATAGGCGATACACCTGCAATTATCCTGTCGGCACTGATATTCGGGCTTGCTCACGGAAATTTCGACCAGTTTGCGTATGCGTTTTTAAGCGGCGTGATTTTCGGACTTATGGCGGTAAGATACGATACGATAATTCCCGGAATGGTGCTTCATCTGATAAATAACTTCTTTGTTACGGTCATAACGTATCAGAAACAGCTCACGGGCATCGGCGGTTTATGGGACGGCCTTGTAAATGCGGCGGCGGCACTGGGAAACATTATCGTGAATATCTCCTACTTTGCGGCGCCGTTCGTGGCGGTACTGCTTGCGTTCTGCGGAGCGGCAAGGCTTGCACCTGTCGGAGGAGAGCATAAGCACAGAAAATTGCTTGCAATATTCTCACCTGTGTTTATAATAGCGCTTGTTGTTATGCTGCTGCAGTTTAATTGAAAATAACGGCGGAATGTGGCTTCACATTCCGCTTTGCTATACCGATTTTCTTATATGCAACGCAAAGTAGCACAGAAAAACAACGATTGTAAGCAGATGTTTATTGCAGCTACTCAAAAAACAGGGTATGATATAGCTGTTCACAAAAGCCAAACGAAAACAGGAGGAAGACAATATGGATTTCAGCGAAAGGTTAAAGCGGATAAGAAAGAGCGAGGGCAAGCCGTTACTTGGCTATTATGACAAATTATGTTGGGTACATTTCACAAAATATCAGGGCAAGTCTTGATTTAGTATAGTATATATGATATTCTAACAATAGAGAATGTGTTTCTTTATTAAAAATAAAACGGAGGTACTTATGAAAAAGAAAAAGCATTTATTCACTGTTTTACTATTAGCAATTTCACTACTCTCAACAAGCATACCTGTATATGCACAAGGAAACGGAAATGCCGATAACGAAAACAGCACAAATGAAGAAAGCTTTGAAGAAGCTGACAGAAATCTTATGAAAGACTTATTGCCGGGCGATCTGGATCTTGTTGAACTGTCGAATAAGGAGCTTGAAGACTATGAGATACCCGAAGTTATATCTGCAAAGGATATAAAGGAAAAGGAACACGCAAACCGTTTATTTGCACAGGAAACAGATGATTATTCGATAGTGTATCAGAATAAAGACGGCTCAAAAACAATGTACTATTTTGATGAGCCTGTAAAGTACACCGATGAAAACGGAACTGTGTGTGATAAAAGCACAAAGCTGTCTGAATCGGACAAAGACGGTTATGCATTTGTAAGTGCGGATAATAATATAAACGTATATATGCCCGAACAGCTCGACAACGAAACAGGCATTATCGTTAAAAGTGGCGAATATACCATAGAAATGTCACCTGTCGATTCGGATAAGGCGGATGTATCGGATATTATAACCGAAACAGAAAACAAATATGACGAACACGACATAGTTGAATATACCGATGTGTTCGGGGTCGATACAACAATAGAATACAGCGCACAGCTCAACGGGGTAAAAGAGAATATCATACTTGACAGATATAACGGAAAGAATGAGTTTTCTTTTGACGTTGATACGAACGGTCTTGTTCTCAGAGAAGAGGACGGTTATTTTTCAATCGTTGACGATGAAATAAATGAGGTTGTCGGTACTGTCAGTGAGGTTATATTATTTGACAGCTCAAACGGCGAAAACACGATAGTACCGCAGGGATATGTTACGGGTTATACGGCAGTACAAAACGACGACGGAAGATATACAATAACTATAACTCTTGATAACGAATGGCTTGAAAATGAAGCCGTATATCCGGTTGTAATAGACCCGACAATCAAAATCAACACGAGCGGAAGCGGAAGTTCAAAAACAATACTTGACGCTCCTGTATACAGCAAGAAGAGTACAACAAACTTCGGTTCGTATTCTATAGGTACAGTAGGTTATCAGGACAGTACATACGGTGCAGGCAGACTTATAATGCGATTCCCGGGTCTTGACAGCAATGAAACGTATAAAAGTCTTAAAGTAAGTGAGATAGAGAGCGTTAAGTTGTATATGTATGAGGGTACGGGAAATTCCGGCACTTCTACATTGCAGGTAAGATTTTCGCTTAATGATTCAGGTTGGAGCGAAAGTTCGCCCATATACGCTAACACAAAAGCAAACGGTAAGGTGATGAGTACTACTACAATAAAAAAGAGCGGTGTTTGTTCTTTTGATTTTACCGAATTAGCAATAGCAAGCAAGTATGCCGGATACGATATAAAAAAGGGCATAGTTATAACCAATGCCAATGAAACAAATGCGTCACTACGCCGCTCTTTCTATATGACTGAGTACAGCAGTTCCAAACCGAGAGTTGTTGTAGAGTGGAATCCTGTTATTGACGGTATGGCGTATGTGTTTAAGACGGACAGCGAAAATTGCATAGCTTATGATGGAACAGGAAACGTGTCGGAAACATTTATTGAAACAGTTCCAATATATAATACTACAATTTATTCCGATAGCAAACAAGCTTGGATTGTAAAAAAGTCAAAAAGCGGTGGTTATATTTTATATACATTAAATGGTGAAAAAGGTGTACAACCTGCGTTGTGTACTACCAATGGATCAAATGTCATCACATCAAAGTGTACTAATGAAATAAGTGCTTATTACAACTGGGAGTTTGAAAAAATAACTAACAATACATACTGCATGATAAATATGTATAACAATAAGTGGTTATACAAAAAATCGAACGGACGTTTAGGATTAACCGACGATTCAAGCCAAAGGCTAATTTTCACAAAAGTAAATAGTAATTATCCATCAAACTGGGATGGAAAATATTCTGGACAAACGAATACATATAAACTTAATATCATATTCAATAGTCAGGCAGATTATAACAGCTTTGCTAGCTCCGCGGAGGCATGGAATGATATAAGTGATAAAATATCTGTGAAAGCATATCCACCTAATGTAACGCCAACTTCGGGGTTAAACGTTTTTCTGTCACGCAAAAATTTAACTACCTCAGGAATTGAGAATGTTTATTATACCACTTATGGAATTTTTATTCCTAACTCTTCGTTAAATAACTATCTTAAAACAAATAACGACATTAGAAAAAATCTATTAGAAGATTGGTCAAGCGGTGTAATATTTATAAATCAAGATAACGGCAGTTTCAACTCTTTAGATTTTACACATCAAAAAGCAGTGGTTATGCATGAAGTGGGTCATGCATTAAAATTGTGCCACATAGATGAAAAAGTTACCGATCGAGAAAGCGCATTTACGGCAATGTCAATAATGAGAGGAAGACATTCAGATATTAATGACACAATTACTTTGTATGATAAGTTAAGCTTAAAGAAAAAATGGGGGTAAATTATTATGAAAAAACTAACTAAAACAACAGCACTGATCTTATCGGCACTTATGTTATTCGGCTGTACAAGTAACTCTGCAACCGGCGGCGTAGGCGATACTACTCCGCCTGTGGAAAATTCGGTTACCGACAGTAAAAATGAAAGCAAAACCGAAAGCTCGGCTACAGAAAACAGCTCTGCAACTGATAATACAAGCAAGGAAAGTGAAGAAAACCTTGTAAAGAATATCGAGGGGTATCAGACGTTTTCTTACGATAAGGACAAATACGAGATTACAAACGAATACATATATTCTAACACATATCGTAACTTGTATAGTATGTATCTTCCTGTTGAGCCGAATCTTGATGACTTGTATAAAGAAACGATAGACGTTAAATCATCGGAACTTGTAGCGCTCAAATGCAGAGTTGCAGGCGACAGTTATGTTATCATTGACGGTAAATGCGGTGAAACGTTGATTATGAAGCCGTTTTTATCTTTAATCTACACGCCTGTTGTTATAGAAGAAGTTGTCGATTCCAATAACGGAAAATGCTTGTATAATAAAGGGGATATATTATATATCCGTGAATCTTATCGTATAACAGAACAGTATAACGACAGAAGCTTAAATTTTGTGCAAAAAGCGGAAGAAAATCTGAAAGCTCAATTTGAAAATAAATCGGGTGAGTTTGACAGCAGTCATTACAGTGAAATTGAAAAAAAATATTATGACGGGCAAATGGAATATTACAACACTTTAAGAAGTGGAAACGGAAGATATATACAAACAACGTGGAATCCTGTCTTTTTGCAAAAGGGTCAATCTTATCTGATTTTTGCCGACAATGATACTACTGCGAATGAAGTTGACGGAAATATTTACAATAGTGCTTATCCTATCGTTTTTGATTTAGAGCAAAGTAAACCGTCTGTATTCAAATCAGAAAAGGAAGACGACGGAGTGTTCCGTGCAAGCTATGCATACCGTTATCAGTGGAAGATACTTAAAGAAAAATACGGGGAGCATTTCAAAAGCTGATTACAATTAAATAATGCACAGCCGTGGCGGTGAAGTCACGGCTGTTTTTGCACAAAAGACTGAGTGATACCGCTTTTTTCCTCATATCCGCCCCTCTTCACCTTCAATTATACAATATGCACAAAAGCAACGGTCTTATTTTAGCCATTTTCATAGAAAAAAAGATTGACAAAATGCGCTTCAAATTGATATAATGATATTGTTAAAAAAATAACAAATGGGTAAACCGCCGACCCTGCGGTAAACTATAATAGCAGACCGCAAAAACGGTACAATAAGAAAGAACAGTTTAAAACATTCAGGAGGACAAAATGGCTAAGAAGCAAATCGTAAGCAACAAGACAGCTGAATCTGCTCCCGTAAGCCCGCTGATCGTTGACAATGTTGACGCTCTCAAGGCTCGTATGGCAGAAGTAAGAGCTGCACAGCAGGAATTCGCAACCTTTACACAGGAGCAGGTTGATAAGATCTTCCAGGCAGCAGCAATCGCCGCTAACCAGATGAGAATCCCGCTCGCTAAGATGGCAGTAGAAGAAACAGGCATGGGCGTTGTTGAAGATAAGGTTATCAAGAACAACTACGCAGCCGAGTACATCTACAACGCTTACAAGAACACAAAGACCTGCGACGTTATCGAAGAAGACAAGGCTTTCGGTACAATGAAGGTTGCAGAGCCTATCGGTGTTGTTGCCGCAGTTATTCCTACAACAAACCCCACATCAACAGCTATATTCAAGACACTTATCTGTCTTAAGACAAGAAACGGTATCATAATCAGCCCCCACCCCAGAGCTAAGAAGAGCACAATCGCTGCCGCTAAGGTAGTTCTGGACGCTGCAGTTGCTGCAGGTGCACCTAAGGGCATCATCGCCTGGATCGACGTTCCTTCGCTCGACCTCACAAACGAAGTTATGAGAAGCGCTGATATAATCCTCGCTACAGGCGGTCCCGGAATGGTTAAGGCTGCTTACTCATCAGGCAAGCCCGCTCTCGGCGTTGGTGCAGGTAACACACCCGCAATCATTGATACTACAGCAGACATCAAGCTCGCTGTTGCTTCAATCGTTCACTCAAAGACATTTGATAACGGTATGATCTGTGCTTCTGAGCAGTCAGTAATCGTACTCGACAAGATATACGACAAGGTTAAGAAGGAATTTGCATCACTCGGTTGCTACTTCTTAAATCCCGAAGAAACAGAAAAGGTAAGAAAGACAATCCTTATCAACGGCGCACTCAACGCAAAGATAGTTGGTCAGAAGGCCGCTACAATAGCTGAGCTCGCAGGCGTTAAGGTTGACCCCAAGACTAAGGTTCTTATCGGTGAAGTTGAAAGCGTAGATATCGAAGAAGAGTTTGCACATGAAAAGCTCTCTCCCGTACTCGCTATGTACAAGGCTAAGGACTTCGAAGACGCAGTTGCAAAGGCTGAAAAGCTCGTTGCCGACGGTGGTTACGGTCATACATCATCTCTGTACTGCAACGCTGTTACAGAGCGTGAGAAGATCAACGAATTCGGCAACAGAATGAAGACCTGCCGTATCCTCGTTAACACACCTTCTTCACACGGCGGTATCGGTGACCTTTACAACTTCAAGCTCCTCCCCTCATTAACACTGGGTTGCGGTTCATGGGGCGGTAACTCCGTATCCGAAAACGTTGGTGTTAAGCACCTCATCAACATCAAGACAGTCGCTGAGAGGAGAGAGAATATGCTGTGGCTGAGACTTCCTGAGAAGGTTTACTTCAAGAAGGGTTCTATGCCTGTTGCTCTTGATGAGCTGGGCACAATAATGAACAAGAAGAAGGCATTCATCGTAACAGACTCCTTCTTATATCATAACGGCAACACAAAGGCTATCACAGATAAGCTCGATCAGATGGGCATTTCTCATACAGTATTCTTCAACGTTGCTCCCGATCCTACGCTCGCTTGCGCTAAGGAAGGTGCAGAGCTGATGAAGCAGTTCCAGCCTGATGTTATCATCGCACTCGGCGGCGGTTCTGCTATGGACGCAGGTAAGATCATGTGGGTACTTTACGAGCATCCCGATGTTGACTTCCTCGATATGGCTATGAGATTCATGGATATCCGTAAGAGAGTTTACACATTCCCCAAGATGGGCGAAAAGGCTTACTTCGTAGCTATCCCCACATCTTCAGGTACAGGTTCAGAGTGTACTCCTTTCGCAGTTATCACTGACGAAAAGACAGGCGTTAAGTATCCTCTTGCTGACTATCAGTTACTGCCCAACATGGCAATCATTGATACAGACAACATGATGACACAGCCTAAGGGTCTGACAAGTGCTTCAGGTGTTGACGCACTCACACACTGCCTCGAGGCTTACGCATCGATCATGGCTACAGACTACACAGACGGTCTTGCTCTCAAGGCTGCAAAGAATATCTTCGAGTATCTGCCCAGAGCATATACAGACGGTCAGACAGATGTTGAAGCAAGAGAGAAGATGGCTAATGCTTCTGCTATGGCAGGTATCGCATTCGCTAACGCATTCCTCGGTGTTTGCCACTCAATGGCTCACAAGCTCGGTGCTTTCCACCACCTGCCTCACGGTGTTGCAAACGCTCTGCTTATCACACACGTTATGCGTTTCAACGCAGTTCCCAACCCCACAAAGATGGGTACATTCTCACAGTATGATCACCCCCATACTCTTGAGAGATACGTTGAAGTTGCTGAATTCTGCGGCGTAACAGGCAAGAACAACGAAGAGAAGTTCGAGAAGTTCATCGCTAAGATCGAACAGCTCAAGGAAACTGTAGGCATCAAGAAGACAATCAAGGACTACGGTATTGATGAGAAGGACTTCTTAGACAGACTTGACGCTATGACAGAGCAGGCATTCGATGACCAGTGTACAGGCGCTAACCCCAGATACCCGCTGATGAGCGAGATCAAGCAGATGTACCTCAATGCTTACTACGGCGTTGACGAAACAGTTTAATCGCAAGCTCCATAATGTTTTAAACTAATATAGAGAACCCCCTCAGGCGAGAGCCGGAGGGGGTTCTTGCTTAGTCTGTAAGAAATCTTGACAAAGTTGAATTTTTATGATATAATACGAATACAATAAAAGTGCAGTATACTGCATTTTGGCTTGGTCGTTATGATCTGGGCCACCGCAGACGGGGACACTTCCCCGTCATTTTTTTTAGATTTATGATTGCGGGATAACGAAAAATGGAAAAGATATTAAGCGTATTTGTTGATGAATCGGGCGATTTTGGTAAAGTGAACAACGCTTCGCCTTATTACATCGTAACATTGGTGTTGCATAATCAATCGGAAGATTTAAAGCAGGCACTGGAACAACTCGAGAGCAGTCTGTCGTATATGGATCTCGACTTTTCTTATATACATACAGCGCCGATAATAAGAAGAGAGGTTCCGTATCATAATATGGCAATAGACGAACGCAGACAATTGCTTTATAAAATGCGTTGCTTTTTTCTTAACGCTCCGATAAAACATAATTCAATTATAATAGACAGGAAGACTGCGGGAGATAAGTTCGCACTGAGTACACAGCTTTCAAAGCAAATAAAGTCGTTTGTCAGCAAAAATTACGATTACTTTTCGTCTTTCGACAAAGTTAATGTGTATTATGATAACGGACAAACAGAGCTTAATCTTGTGCTTAATACTATCCTGTCTATGCTTTTGAGCAACGTTGAATTCAGGAAAGCTTCACCGGGTGAGTACAGATTGTTACAGTTAGCGGATTTTATATGTAGTATAGAATTGCTTTCGCTAAAGCAGCAGGAAAACAGACTAAGTAAATCGGAATCTTCGTTCTTCTATAAACCACAGGAATTAAAAAAATCGTTTATAAAGACGATAGCGGGCAAGCGTATGTAACAAATCCTGCCACAACCCCCTCAGGCGAGAGCCTGAGGGGGTTCTTGCTTTATAAGTACAGTTTCGCTGAAAGCTTACTCGTATTTTCGACAAAGTTTTCATCAAAGATAAATCAGCCCTTGCCTTTTTGCTAAAAACGGTGTATAATCATATTGAAAAGTAGCACAATTTTTGTAGTAAGTTTTCAGCGGAGGTGTATTATGGAGATAAAACGTGACAGGTATCTTGAAAAGATAATATCATATATGTGGGACGGACAGGTGAAAGTAATAACGGGAATACGCCGCTGCGGCAAATCATATCTTCTCGGTACACTGTTCAGAAAATATCTGCTTGAAAACGGAACAAAGCCGGAAAATATCTTTTCCTACGCATTTGACCTTGCAAGCGATATACGGTACAGAAATCCGCTGGAGCTTGTTAAAGCCGTGCGTGAAAGAGTAAGGACGGACAGCGAGCAGTATTATCTGTTTGTGGACGAAATACAGATGTCGGACGAAGTGCCGAATCCCTATAATAAGGACGGTAAAAAGATTACGTTCTATGATGCTCTGAACGATCTGCGTTCAATGCCCAACCTTGATATATACGTCACCGGAAGCAATTCAAAAATGCTGTCGGCGGATATACTCACTCAGTTCAGAGGCAGGAGCGATGAAATAAGAGTGCATCCGCTTAGCTTTGCAGAGTATTATTCCGCTGTGGGCGGAGATAAGTATGAAGCGTTTGACAATTATGCGTTCTACGGCGGTATGCCGCTCGCACTGTCAAGACCTACCGATAAAGCAAAGATGAACTATCTTGCAACACTGTTTTCGGAGGTCTACATTAAAGATATAGTTGAGCGCAGGAGAATAAAGCGTGAGGATATTCTGTCGGCAGTGCTTGATTTGTTATGCTCGTCTGTAGGTTCGCTCACAAACCCGACAAACATTGCAAACAGCCTTAATTCAAAGCAGAAGCTGAAGGGCGAAGGTGCAGTCGCTAATAATACGGTAAAGCAATATATTGATAATCTGACCGACGCATATCTTTTCAGTGAGTGCAGGCGGTATGATGTCAGAGGTAAAGGTTACTTTGATTACCCGAACAAATATTATTGCGAGGATATAGGGCTGAGAAATGCACGGATAGGCTTCAGACAGCAGGAAATGACGCACATAATGGAAAATATCATATATAATGAGCTGATTATCCGTGACTGTATGGTAGATGTCGGAGTGGTGTATTCAAGCGAAAAGGACGACAACGGTAAGCCAAAGCAGGTCGCAAGGGAAATTGACTTTATAGCAAATGACGGAGAGAAAAAGCTGTATATCCAGTCGGCTTTTGCACTGCCCGATGAAGAAAAGACAATACAGGAGAACAAGCCGTTTTCGCTTACAGGCGATTATTTCCCGAAGATAATAGTACGTCATGATATAACTAAGCGTTGGTATAATGAAAGCGGTGTTCTTAATATAGGAATAGTGGATTTTCTGCTTGACGACAGCATAATATGAGAGTAAATCTATATTCGTGTAACCACGTTACACAATCATTGTGCAAAATGCACCACAAAAAGAAATCGCTTATATCTAAAATTCACTAAATTTGAAGATTAGCACAAAATTTAGCAATTTGGCTATTGCTTTTTTGAATGGAGTATGATATTCTTAGTGTACAGAAAACACCAAGGGTAACAGAAAAGGTGCTGAGATGAAATTCTTCGGCATATATTTATTCTGAAGACCCACGGGGAATTTTGGATTTAACGGCGCAGACCGTTAAACATAAAAAACTTTTACATTTTTCAAGGAGGTAATTTCCCATGATAAAGAAATTACAGAAACTGAAAGCCAAGAAAGGCTTCACACTCGTTGAGCTGATCGTTGTTATCGCTATCATCGGCGTACTCGCAGCTATCCTGATCCCCACAATGCTGGGCTTCGTTACTAACTCAAGAGTAACATCTGCTAACACAACTGCATCTGAAGTTCAGAAGCAGATCAACCAGTTCTTAACTGATTCTGATACAGCAGGTTACGGTCCTCTGAAGGGTACAGCTACTACAACAATTCAAATCGAAATTTCAGGCGGTACATGGAAGGTTACAGTAAGCGATCCTACCGCATTCAAGACAGGCAACGCTATCACATGGACAGCTTCAGGTACAGGTACAGCAGGTGCTACAAAGGTTGGCGTTACAAACGCTACAGATCTGTTAGCTATCAACCTCGCTGACTTATTCCCCTCAGTATCTAACGGTGCTATCAACGCTAACGTAATCAGCGGTAGCTGCACAGCAGTTTGGTACACAGCAGATGCTTCTACAGTAGCAGCAGTTACAGGTGCTCCCGGATTCGGCGCTGACGCTCAGCACGCTTGGGCTACAGATCCTTTTGCTTGGGATAACAGCACAGCAGGTATCACAACAGACGGTTTCACAGTAGGTACAGCTCCCGTTCTGTCACTTGGCTAATCTTCTGATTAACTTAAAGTACATATTATCCCCCGGCTCTGAGTCGGGGGATTTTTGTATACTGTATAAAGTTCATGCGGTAAAACTTTCTTAAATACTATTGATTTTTATGTAAAGGTATGGTATTATTAAACTAATAACTTAAAATCGGAGGGGTCATGAGAAAATTCATATCATCAAAAAACTATAATAAACATAGGATTACGAAAAAGGGTTTTACTATAATAGAGCTGATAGTAGTCGTAGCGATACTCGGTGTACTTGCCGCAATACTTATTCCTACATTGCTCGGAATAACAATAAGAGCAACTGTGGGTTCTGCGAATACCACGGCATCGGAACTGAAAAAGCAGATAGGCTACTTTCTGACTATGGCGGACGCAAACCGCAAGAACTATATGCTTATGGGGGAAGATTGTCGAGAAGTATTTACTATTTCCGTTGTTGACGGAACGTGGTATATTGATGCGGCGCAGAACCCGTCAGCATTTTCTCCCGACACAGTGACATGGGGAAATGCCGCAACAGTAACGCAGGCGACCAATACTGTCAATTCTCAGTACGGCGAAGAACTTCTCGGAATGTATCTGCGTGATGTTTTCCCTACAATATCCAACGGCGTGATAAGAGCCAACTGCATAAAAGGCGTATGTGTGTCGGTGTGGTACACGCCCGATACGACGAACATTTCCGATATAAGCGATGTTCCCGCCTTTGGCACAAGCAAGGCGTGGGTAGGCGACAACGGCGATGAGATCACAAAGTACCGTTGGGACGGCACTACCGCAGGAGTAAGTACGGACGGCTATACGATAGGTACTGCACCTGCACTTGATATAGGAGCATAAAATTACATAATGTCTTACCCGACTGTCCTCACAGTCGGGTATATCTTACTATGCCGAAAGGAGCGGATATGGCGTACAGCGAGCTTATAAAGAACTTTGAGAAAATACGTTCATATATGCGTGAGTTCTATGTATTCGGCTTCAAGAGCAGGAGCGGTTATGACAGAAAAAGCGCCCGTTCGTATGACGATGAACGGCGCAGGGTAGAAAGCTGGCTCGGGGATTATATGCGTTTTGCAAAAACCGCCGAGGGCAAGAATGTATTTCTGTCGGTTGACAGCCGTACCGCCTGTAAAAACCCTTTCTACAAGGCGTGGAAAGCAAAGAGCTTTACGGACGGGGATATAACTCTGCACTTCGCAGTGTTCGATATACTTTGCACTCCCGAAATAAAGCTGACGCTGTCGGAGCTTGTAGATGAGATTGATTCATTGTTGTCGGGGGATTTTACGTTTGACGAATCGACCCTCAGAAAAAAGCTCAAGGAATACACCGCCGAGGGCATTATCATAACCGAAAAGCAGGGCAGAAGGGTGCTTTACAGCCGTTCTCCCGATATTGATGTGTCACAGCTATGCGATGTTGTCGATTTTTTCGGGGAAACAGCACCGTGCGGTGTTATCGGCTCGTTTATCTCGGATAAATTACCGCCGCATGAAAAGCTTTTCACATTCAAGCACCACTATATCACGCAGGCGCTTGACAGCGATATAGCGGCTATGCTTTTTGACGCAATGCAGAAGAAAAGCTGTGTCACTGTTGAAAATCTCGGCAGACACTGCGACAAGCCGATGTCAGTATGGCTTGTACCGCTGAGAATTTATATCAGCGCACAGAACGGCAGACAGCACCTTATAGCCTATAATATAAAGCTGAACAGGCTTTTTTCGTATCGGCTTGATTACATATCCGATGTAAAAATCGGCGAACCGTGCGAAAGGTTTGACGAGCTGAGGGAGAAGCTGAATGCGGCTGAAAGCTGTATGTGGGGCGTAAACGGCAGGTTTGATAAACAAGACACTCAGCACGTTGAGTTTGATATAAGAATAGCCGATGATGAGCAGTATATCGTAAATCGCCTTGAGCGTGAAAAGCGGTGCGGTACGGTTGAAAAAATCGACGACAACCATTACAGATACTCCGCAGATGTATTCGACACTACCGAAATGATACCGTGGATACGCACGTTTATCTGCCGTATAACAAGGCTCAATTTTTCGGACAGAACAGCTGAAAATAATTTTAAAGCCGATATAGAGAAAATGTATGAAATATACGGCATAGAAGATAACACGGCTGACAGCGGAGGTGAAAGCGATGATATTCAGTGAGCTTTACTCGGCATATTATAACACGGTCGCAAGGATAATCACTGCCGCATTTGATAAGAATACGACAGAGAAGGACCTTGACCGTATCGTGAGCGAAAACGCATTTTCCGAAAGCGTGCTGACGATAATGCCGTCGCTTAAAAGCGGAAAGTGGAAACTGCTTGACGGCAATTTAAGACCGCTTTTAAAGCACGAGCCGACAATGCCGCTGACATTGCTTCAGAAACGCTGGCTGAAAGCCGTATCGCTTGATAAGAGAGTGAGGCTGTTCGATGTACAGTGTCCCGACTTATCCGATGTCGAACCGCTTTTCACCGAGGACGATTATAAAGTATACGATAAATACTCGGACGGCGATGATTTTGGCGATGAGGGCTATATCGGTCGGTTCAGGCTGATATATTATGCCATAAAGAACAATCAGCCGATAATCGCAAGGTTGAATAACCGCTATGGCAAGGAAGTAACGCTGAGATTTTTCCCCAAAGGGTTTGAATATTCGGAAAAGGACGATAAGATAAGAGTAATAATGGACGGCTGTAAGTACAGACAGTTAAACCTCGGCAGAATTATAAACTGTCAGCTGTACACAGGCACAGGTCGGTGGAACGAAAAGCCGGAAACAATGCAGATAAGAGAGCTTACCCTGCAGATAAATGACGAGCGGAATGCGCTTGAGCGTGTAATGCTCCACTTTGCACACTTTGAAAAGCAGGCGGAGCGTGTTGACGATAATAAGTATCTGCTTCATCTGAAATATTACGCAACCGATGAAACGGAGATCGTTATCCGTGTGTTGTCCTTCGGCCCTTGCGTTAAAGTTATCAGCCCGGATAGCTTTGTCGGATTGATAAAGGAAAGACTGGAAGAGCAGAAAAGGTGCGGGGTGAGATGAATTTTCAGTGCAGAAAGTGAAGCAAATTGCCGTCACTCTTGTCATGCTCGCTCCTCCCGTTGCACCAACCCTTGTCATTCCCACAACCATTGCAAAAGGACAATAATCCCTTTGCCACACACTAAACTTGCCTCCCCTCGAAAAAGGGGAGGTGGCACGGCTGATATAAGTTTTTGCCTTGTGGCACAGTATTCAGATAATCCAACCTTTATAATTATGAAACTATTCCGAGCCGTGACGGTGGGGATTGTGATTGCTCAGAAGTTTTGAGGATAGGAGTGCTATCAATTTCAATCCCTACCGTCTTGACGGCAGATTGATTTGACGATTTCTAAAGTCGGATATATCGCACAAAAACGTTGTAAAAATATAGCTTGCGCCTTGCCGTCAATCCACCTCCCCTTTTTCGAGGGCGGGCATGGATGCCCGAAATTGAACGCCCAGAGTTTTGCAGGACGCAAAACCAACAGAGCGTTCATTGAAAGGCAAGGGTGTTGGCGATATGCTGTAGCTTCGATGATAACGGCAAAATTGCAATTTTGGGTAATATAGCAATTTGCCTTAATAAATCATATTAAAGCTGCGAACAAATAAAGTTCGCAGCTTTTTTTCCGTGAAAAACCAAATCCTATCCTGTATAATAAACTCATGCGATGAAGGAAAGCTTCACAGCAGACAAAAGGCACTGACAGCAGTTTTTATATGAGGATAAAAACAGTGCCTTGCAGAATGTTTAAGGCACAGACAGCAGTTCATATTATTTATATATGGAAAATAGCAGTGCCTTGTAAAGACGCATACAGCAGCATTTTACACCTGTGTTTTTTAAACACCATTTTTGCCGACCTGACGGCGACACAGCCTTACGGCTTGTTACAGTGCGGTTAAAGTCCGTGCATCCATTTTTAATTGCGTCTTGTTAACAGACAGCGTCCCTGCCTATTCCCATCATATTTTTTAAGGGACGTTGTTCTTATTTTTTGAGAAAGGAGAGCAGAGATATGCTTGAAATCAAAGGGAAAATCAACACAGCAATATGTTACGCAAAAGTAGTCGAGGACGAAGCAATAGAACAGATACGCAGAATGTGCGACTATGAGTTCACCGCAGGCTCAAAAATCAGAATAATGCCCGATGTACACGCAGGCAAGGGTTGCACTATCGGCACGACAATGACGATAACCGATAAAGCAGTACCCAATGTCGTAGGTGTGGATATCGGTTGCGGAATGTACACAGCGGAACTTGGAAAGGCGGAAATCGACCTTAGTAAGATAGACGAAGCCGCACACTACATACCGAGCGGAAGGAATGTATGGGACGGACGTTATGAACGCTTTGACCTTACGGGACTTCGTTGCTACAGACATCTTGAACAGGCAAAACGGCTTGAAAGAAGCCTCGGTACGCTCGGCGGCGGTAATCATTTTATAGAGATAGACGTTTCCTCGGACGGCAACAAGTACCTTGTTATCCATTCGGGCAGCCGTAACTTAGGCAAGCAGGTAGCTGAGTATTATCAGAACCTTGCGATTGAGCTTGAGTCCGGTAAGGGCGAGCTTTTTGAAAAGAAAGCAGAGCTTATAAAGACATATAAGGAGCAGGGCAGACGCACCGAAATTCAGTCCGCATTAAAGGCAATGGAAAAAGAGTGGCAGGCGAAAGTCCCCGATACGCCCGCAGATCTCTGCTATCTTTATGATAATTACCTTGAGGATTATCTTTATGATGTCGAGATATGTCAGCGCTTTGCAAAGCGCAACCGTGAGCGTATGGCTGAGATAATCCTTGACAGGTGCGGACTTACTGCCGTGTCTGCGTTCCATACGATACACAATTACATCGACACCAAGGAGCGCATACTCCGCAAGGGCGCAATTTCCGCAAAGAGCGGCGAGCTTGTGCTTATTCCGATAAATATGAGGGACGGAAGCGTGCTTGCAAGAGGAAAGGGCAATCCGGACTGGAATTATTCCGCACCGCACGGCGCAGGCAGGATTATGTCGAGAACAAAGGCTAAGGAAACGCTCGACATTGAGCAGTATAAGAAGAGCATGGAGGGCATATACACAACCTCGGTCAATAATTCAACGCTTGACGAAGCGCCTATGGCGTATAAGTCGCTGTCGGATATTATTGACGTTATCAGAGAGTCGGTAGATGTTATCGAAGTGCTGAAACCGATATATAATTTCAAGGCGTGTGAGTAACTTGCTCTGCGCCGCAGAGGAGGAAATCACAATGCTTCACTATTTAAAAGAAGAATCAAATATGACCCTGACCGAAAACGGTGCAGCGACCTACATAAGCACAAAATCGCACTGCCTTGATTTATTTTCGACAATAGGAGCGATCCGCAGCAGTGCCGAAAAAGATATTATCGACCGCTTTGTTAAAGCGTATTCGGAGGATAAGAATCTTGCCGTAAAAACGCTTTTCTTTGCCCGTGATGTCCGTGAGGGTCTTGGCGAACGCAGAGTGTTCCGTATAATACTGAACTATCTTGCAAAATATGAGCCTGAGAGCGTACGCCGAAACATAGAATACATCGCTGAGTACGGCAGATATGACGATATGCTGTGCCTTATCGGTACGCCCTGCGAAAAGGACGCTTTGCAGATTATAGAAGGTCAGCTCAAAAAGGATATAGCGTCTGACACGGGCGTGTCGCTTCTTGCAAAATGGCTCCCTTCCGTCAACGCATCAAACAAGGAAACGGTACGCACGGCACGCCGCCTTGCACGTCTGCTCACAATGAGCGAAAAGCAGTACCGTAAAACAGTTGTCGCACTGAGAAAAAAGATTGATATAGTTGAAAACCGCCTGCGTGTGCAGGACTATACCTTTGACTATTCAAAGCTGCCCGCTCTCGCAATGATGAAATATTGTGGTGCGTTCTATGAAAACGACTATGACCGCTACTGCGAGTATATCGACAATGTGAAAAACGGAAAAGCGAAAATGCACACGGGTGTACTGACTCCGTATGATGTTATCGCTCCGTGCTTCAACTGGCGTACAGACGGGCTGTCCGCAGAGGAACGCAACGCAATGGACGTGACGTGGAACGCCCTCGAAGATTTCGGCAACGATGAAAACGCTCTTGCCGTGATTGACGGTTCGGGTTCAATGTATCCCAGAGCAATCGCTGTTGCGCTGTCGCTCGGAATATATTTCGCCGAAAGAAACAAGGGCAGGTTCCATAATCATTTTATAACCTTTTCTGAAAGACCTCAGCTTGTCGAAATAAAGGGCAGTGATATTGCAGGAAAGGTGGAGTACTGCCGTCGGTATAGCGAAGTCGCAAACACGAATATATCGGCTGTGTTCAATCTTTTGCTGAAAACCGCCGTAAAGTATAATCTTTCGCAGGAAGAGCTTCCGAAACGGTTATATATAATCTCGGATATGGAGTTTGACGAGTGTGCGGATAACTCAGGCAAAACGAACTTCGAATGTGCAGGAAGAAAGTATGCCGAAAAAGGATATACGCTCCCCGAGATAGTTTTCTGGAATGTTGAGAGCAGAAAAGCTCAGCAGCCTGTCACAATGAACGAGAACGGTGTTGCGCTCGTTTCGGGCTGTTCGCCCAGACTTTTCTCGATGGTGGCAAGCGGTGAGCTTAACCCCTACAAAGCTATGCTCGATACGCTTACGTCTGAGCGTTACGCTCCGATAAGCGCCTGATATTACCGATATTTTCTGTTTCCTATAAGAATAACCGCCGTTTCTCAGGACGGCGGTTTTGCTTTTATATGAAGAACAGCGATACCGGAAAACCGATACCGCTGTCTGAAGGAAAAGATCTTCGTCACATTAAAGTGACATTAAGAAAAACAACTGTAAGGAGCTGTTGCTTTTAAAATTATTCTTTTACTGCTGTAGATGAGCCTATTTCCATAGTACCCTTCTTCATAACGTAGTCATACTCTTTGCCGTCAGTGCCCTTGAGCTTGAAAGAGAGCTTGTCGTTTTCAAGCTTTACGCTCATCTGGATCTTGTCTGTGCTGCCTACTTCCATTACTTCTGCACCGTTGCTCTTGTACTGAACGTTGTGTTCTTCCGTAGCGGCAACTGACTTTATTATAACCTTATCATCTGTGAATGTCCATACGGATGCGAATGCTGATTCGTCAAAGCCGAGCTTAGCCGCATAGTCTGCTATACTTTCGCCTGCGATAGTTTCGTAGATCCAATCACCCTTCATCTTATCCTTTGCCGAGCCTGAGCAAGCTGCGAGTGCCATTACCATTACTGCTGCCATTGCAAGTGCAATGACCGACTTGATTACTTTCTTCATAATTATTCCTTTCTTTGCGGTATGTCCGCCTCTGATTATGTAATATCGGTTGTTTTTCCAACCTTAGCAAATTATACTCACCGAAATTGTTTAATTCAATTAACTGGCGCAAATCGGTTGCATTTTGGCATTAATCGGTTCAGCCCTTGAAGAAGCTGGTGATGTTGAAGCCTGTGGGCATAGGCAGGGTGAACATATAGATTGTTGCGATAACAAATGCGACAAGAGCGATAATTACCACAGCATATTTGTTCGCCTTATGATTGAATGAGCCGGCAATACCGAGTAAGAACAGTACAACGCTGTAGATGACCGTCACAAGACCGAATGCGTCACCGTTTGAATTATCCTTCTGACCCTGTTCAAGTACCTCCTGCGACTGTGCAAGAAGCTCGTTAGCTTTTGTGAAATAGCTGTTGACATAATTCTCGTCAAAGAAAGGCGAGCTCATACTGTTTTCCTTTTCAAGCCACGCAAGTATAGTTGCCTGAGGATCGCTGCTGCTGTTGTCGGCAGTGTTCCAGTCGATCTTTGCCGCCATTGTTTCACTCACGTTCTCCGCCATCTTGTAGAACAGCTGGTTGCACAGCTTTGCAAGCTCAGCCTCGTTATTATTGTTCTGCGCAAAGACGATTTCGATCTGCAATGAGCTTATATCGTTCCAGAGTATCATATCCTGATTCATCTGCTGAACGCCTGCATTATATTCCGAATTGCCCTCGGAAGCAAGATTGTTGCTGGTGGCGTAGTTGGTAGCCTGATTTCCGCCGTGAAGCGAGCCTATCCAGCTTGCCCACGCTGTGAGCAGGGCGGTAACGCCCAGCATTATTACTATTATAAGCTCGGTGAGCTTGTCCATATCCGGCTTTTTTCTGACAGCAGTGTCGGCTGTCTTTTTCTCGTTCTCGTTTTCCATAGGAACCTCCTGTTTGATGTTTTGCGATAAATATTATAACAATAACGTTCAGCTGTAACAACAAATTGGCTTTAATCGGCGCAAATCGGGCTTGAAAAGGCATTGCGGGGCAGAATTTTTATTGCACAAAAAGCGGAAATATAGTATAATCATAACAGGACATAATTACAGCGATGTAAACCAAGCAAAGCGGAAGGTGCATAACCAATGGATCTAAGAATAGCAATTACGGACGACCTTAACTCAGAGCGTGAAAAGCTGTCATCGGCAATAATCGCTCCGTTTTCAAAAGTGGGGCTGAACGTAGGCAATATAGACGAATATACAAGCGGTGAGGAATTGCTCAGGCAGTTTTCCGCCGGCAGATACGATCTGATATTTCTTGACATATATATGGGCGGAATGAGCGGCGTAGAAACCGCCAAACGTATCAGGACGCTGGATAAGAATGTTATGCTGGTGTTTGTCACCACAAGCAACGAGTTTGCAAGTGAAAGCTATGCGGTAAAGGCAAACTTCTATCTGCTGAAGCCCGTAAGGGCGGAAAGCATAAGACAGCTTGCCGAAACCGTAGCGCAACAGCTTAAGAATACGGGATGTGCGGCGGCGCTCCCCGACGGTACGGTGATACCGCTGTCATCGCTTGTCTATACCTCGTGTTCCGGACATTATGTAAACGTATTTCTGGTCGGAAACGAGCCGCTGAAAATCCGTACAACGCATAAGATAATGGAAGAATCGCTTTCAAAATACGAAGGAGTGATTTCCTGCAACAAGGGCATGCTTGTGTCGCTTGCAAATGTAGCCCGTATTGACGGTGAAAATTTTCTGATGATAAACGGCGATACCGTTCCGATAAGCCGCCGTAAGATGACGCAGATCAAAAACGACTATACACGTTTCGTTCTGAATCGTATTCACAGCGAATTTGAGAAAGATCAGGTGACGGTCAGATGAATGAGATGCTGAGTAGATTTGTAAACGAGGCATTATCCTGCCTTATAATCGTACCTGCAACGGTGCTTTGCTTACTGCCTATGAAGGACAAGATGAGATATTCCATCAAAAATGTCCTCCCGTTGTTTTTAGGCGTGCTTGTTATGGTGACGGTGATAGTTTCGGGCGCAACGGCATTGCTCCCTGTAGAGCCGAAGGTAGTCTTCTATATTCTGCTTGTGCCTTTGTTCCTTGCGTACAGGGTCATTGTCGATGCGGATATTGTCAAATGCTTTGCAACGTTTCTGCTGTCGTTTACTATAATGAGCTTCTGTAAGAACTATGCTATAATGTGTGATGCAGTTATACACCCTGAGCTTGGAGCGCCGACCTTCAGCACTGACGGCGCATTGATACAGCTTGGAATATCCTGCGCAGTGACTGCTGCTATTGCTTATCCGGTAGCAAAATACGGCTCTCATCTTATAAACGGGCTTCCGTACAGAAGGGTATGGCTGATTTCGATAGTAATGTCGCTTATGTTTATCGGATTCAATTTTACGGTACAGCCCGTGCATTATCAGACGCTTTATCTTAACCGTGTTTTTCTGGTTTATATCCTGATAACAACGCTTATGTTCATTATGCTCGTGCTTATGTATACCGTGTTTTATTTCATAGCGTCCGCTTTGCTGAAAGCCGGCAAGGACAAGGAGCATATAAGTGTGCTTGAAATGCAGAAGAAGCAGTATGACGCCCAGCAGAAATATCTTGAGGACACCTCACGCATACGTCACGATTTCAAGCACTCAATCATTGCTATAAAGACGCTTGCCGATGACGGCGATATAGAGGAGCTGAAAAGCTATCTTGATAACTATATAGATACGTTCCCGAGCAGATCGCCCGTGCGTTACTGCGGAAACTATGCGCTCAACGCTCTGCTGTGTCACTTTGAAGAGCAGGCACAGCAACACAGCATTACTCTCAGATTGCGGATTGATGGCGATAACAAGGAGACTGCGCTGACCGACGACGAGCTTTGCTGTATAGTCGGTAACATACTTGAAAATGCGGTAAACGCAAGCCTTATGCTTCCTGAAAATAACGATCGCAGAATCTCACTTTCGGTAAAGGCTGACGATGCGTCAGGCAACCTTTACATAGTAGCTGAAAATAATTTTAACGGCAAAGTGCGTTGTGAGGGCGGACACTATTATTCCACCACCAAGGGCGGCAACGGCATAGGGCTTGAATCGGTGCTGTTCACAGCCGAAAAACACGGCGGTACGGCAACCTTCTATCATAAGAACAAGGTGTTCTGCTCCGATGTGGTCATACCGCTAAAATAAGCTGAAATAAGCTAAATTAAGATAATATAAGAATAAGCACCCCCGTTCAACTGAACGGGGGTGCGCAGTCTGTCAAAAAACGGTTATTAAATCCACACAGTGAAATATATCGCCAACACCGCTGAAAACATTTTCTGTATTGATAAGGCACTAATATTTTCGTGAGTGTATCAGTGCAACTGCTCTAACATTGACTCTTCAAAAAA
>ERZ791903.212-NODE-212-length-91918-cov-11.627619_pt1 | contig 91918 bp, 86 predicted proteins | sample MGYA00510148_ERZ791903 | MGnify/ENA primary metagenome ERZ791903 (study PRJEB30046, sample SAMN00792080) | human gut metagenome | study: EMG produced TPA metagenomics assembly of the A metagenome-wide association study of gut microbiota in type 2...
ACGGGCTGAGGTAAAGCGGGTCCTGCACTGCGATGCAACAGCAAGGGCGGATATGAACGTTTTTTCATCAGATACTTTCTGACTGCCGAAACATTTTCACTCCAACAACTACAAATTTCACCCAAGATGTTTTCTGAATACAGCTCTGGTCATTTCCATCATCCGGTCGATCTGAGCCTGCTCTTCTGGGGACTTTCCCTCTTTTAGAACTTCCAGAATCAGAGAAACTTCTTCAGGAGTAAAGCGAAGCCCTTTTCTATTGGCATTGGTGATCAGACTGAGCATGACCGGGGCGAGATTGCGTCCGGTCTTGCCCTGGGTCTGTTGTGCTGCCAGTCTGATCAGTTCCAGCTTGGCTGGGTCGATTGATTTCATTGCAGGATGGTTCATCCATTGTTCCATTTGTTAAATCTCCTTTCTGATTTAGCGGTTGAGAAATATCGGCTGACGCAGTGGAAGGGGTCAGTGCATGTGCAAAAAGTTCATTACAGGTATTGAAAGTGTTGCGTTGTTCAGGAGTAAGCAGATTCATAAGAAAACTGAGAGGAGAGTCCCGGGTGTTTTCAAAGGATGGTTCCGGTGGAGGCGGATCTGAAGATTCATTTCGGAACTTGTTTTTAAATTCGTTTGCAGATTCATTTTCAAATCCATTTCCGAACCTGTTTTCAAATTCATTTTCAGAATTATTTCCGAATCCCCAATTTCCAGGGTCGGGAGAGAAATCCTGAAATAACTGCACCATAGACAGCATTTCTTTCATGTTTTTCAGATTTTCACTCATCTGACGCTCAGATTCAGTCAGATAAGGGGCGAGTACCTCAAGAATTTCTTCATAAGAAAAGGAAGCGGATAAGGAATGTGCTTTTAAAGGTGATTCTGAGAAAGTATACCTGGAAGAAAATAGTTCCAAAGTTCTCTGAAGCTCCGAAAATTTAATCCATGTAGCAAGCATACGTTGCTGAGAAAAGGAAAAAAAAGGGAGCAGGAGTTTCAGAATACGAAACTGCACCGGGGTTGTGAGTTCATCAAGAAGCGTCATGGGAGAAGGTTTATCCATAAAAAAAGTTCCTGACTGCGGCGTTGTAAATATATATGCGTAGCTTTCTGAAAAAATGTTCATACTATAATAAGAAAGAACAAAATAAAAAGAAAAGAGGAAAAACAGATGTCAGGAAAACTGATCATTGAAGGAAATGCAGTCTATGAACTGGATGAAGAATGTATGCTCAGAAAAAGACTGGATCAGACAGATGAAGAAGAAAAGCGAGAAGCAGAAGGCTGGGTGGTCGGTAAATATCCGAAGGAAGATACAAAAAAGTAAACTAACAGAACGCAGAGATACAAAGTGTGATTCGAAGGAAGTGTATGTGATAAAAGAAAGAGGGGGTGAAGAAGTCCCCTCTTGCAAAAGTAATACTTATGATGAAAAAGCAGAAATGTTTCAGAAAATCAAAAGAATCAGCATCCGCAACCGCTGTTGCATCCGCATCCATTACCACAACCGTTGTTGAGACCAAGTCCGTTGCCGCATCCACCGCAGCAGATAAGAAGCAGGATGATCCACAGACAACTGTTATCGCCGCCACAACCATTGTTGCATCCAAATCCATTGCCGCATCCGCCACAGCAGATGAGAAGAAGAATGATCCATAAGCAGGAATTCATTCCGTTACCACATCCGTTACCACATCCGTTGTCACATCCGCATCCGCAGTTTGTAGCTGTTAATTCACTCATGTTAAATCCTCCAGATAGATTTATTTTACAATTTTATAGTATGCCGGAGACAAAAAAGTGTTCCGGTAGGATTTAAGAATTTAGCAGATTTGCAACATGGAGTAATCCCCAGCCGGATTCTGTGCCGGGGATCGGCTGACAGGAGTTGTGAAGCCGGAGTTTCGCTTCTACATTTGAAAGATCGGGATATTTGGAAAACAGGCAGGCGATAGCACCGGTTACGACGGGTGTTGCCATGGAAGTTCCGGTCTTGGCAATATAGGGCTGTGAAGAAAGGAAAGTCGGACGTTGAAAAAGAGATGGACGCACAGAAGCAGACTGCATGGAAGAAATATAACGGCTGTTGCAACTGATGATTCCTGTACCGGGAGCAAATACATCCGGTTTCTTTATGCAGTGGTCGGTCGGTCCGCGGCCGGAATAATTGGAAGAGGAATGTCCTGTCCGAAAAAGTGGCAAAGTATCAGGAACACCGACAGTGATTACTTTGGGGCTTGTGCCGGGAACAGCGACCGTACCGGGGCGAGGTCCGTAATTGCCCGAAGAAACTACAACCGTCAGTCCAAGATCCCACAGATGTTCCACTGCATCAAGAAGAAGTTTTTTCTGCCCGGGAGGAAGTGTGGGCCGTCCGCCGACAGAAATATTTACAAGGTGAAGAGGATAAGAATCTTTTATTTTCAAAATCCAGTCGATCCCTTTCAATACAGTCTGGATGTTTCCGTTTCCTTCGTGGTCGAGGACTTTACAGATCAGAAGATCCGTATCAGGTGCAATACCGGCATAAAGACCGGAAGAGACCTGACCGCTTCCGGCAAGGATGCCTGCAACATGAGTCCCATGACCACTGTCATCATGAAGTGAGACAGAGGGAGTGGAAGAAGTAAAATCCTGGAAATCAAGGATACGGCCAGAAAAATCAGGGTGGGCTGATATTCCGGTATCTAAGATTGCTGCACAGATCCCGTTTCCCAGGCAATGTTTTGAGCGGGTATCGTCGCACCAGTAATGAATGGTTTGTTTAACCCATTTCATAGGAAAGTCCTTTTTATTTAATGTATTCATAAGGGAATCACATGGTGTTATCTGCCGGGGAAATTCACCGGGGAAAAAGATTGAAAGGTGAAATGTAAGATGTAAAGAAAAAATACTTGACAAGAAGAATTCTTTCCTGTATGATAGCAGAGGTGAAGATAATGAATAAGTTTTTAGAGCAGGCATTATTGTATGATTTCTACGGAGAACTGCTGACAGAGCATCAGAAAGATGTATATGAGCAGGTCGTTCTGGAAGATTATTCGCTCAGTGAGATCGCACAGATGAAAGGCATCAGCCGACAGGGGGTGCATGATCTCGTGAAGCGGTGTCAGAAGATTCTTGAAGGGTATGAGGCAAAGCTTCATCTTGTAGAAAAGTTCCTTTCAGTGAAAGAAAAGATCAGTCTCATCGATAAGACACTGGCAGAGTGGGAAGAGGACGGAAAAGATCCAGAAGAGATCGTGAAAAAGGTTCGCCGGATAGCGGACGATATCATAGAGGAGTTATAGGATGGCATTTGACAGCTTAAGTGAAAAACTTCAAAATGTATTTAAGAACCTGCGTAGTAAAGGAAGACTGACAGAGGCTGATGTCAAGGCGGCACTCCGGGAAGTCAAGATGGCACTCCTTGAGGCGGATGTAAACTTCAAGGTAGTAAAAGGCTTCATTAAAGATGTGCAGGAAAGAGCGATCGGTCAGGATGTAATGAACGGTCTGAATCCGGGACAGATGGTCATCAAGATTGTAAATGAAGAGCTGATCAGGCTGATGGGATCTGAGACAACAGAGATCAAGTTGCAGCCGGGAAGTGCGATTACGGTCATTATGATGGCTGGTCTTCAGGGAGCAGGTAAGACCACGACAACAGCAAAGCTGGCAGGAAAGTTCAAGTTAAAAGGAAAGAAACCTTTACTTGTAGCCTGTGATGTGTATCGTCCGGCTGCGATCAAGCAGTTGGAGATAAATGGCGAGAAGCAGGGCGTGGAAGTTTTCTCAATGGGAAATAAAAATAAACCTGCGGATATTGCCAGAGCTGCGATGGAACATGCAGCAAAGAATGGAAATAATATCGTAATCCTCGATACAGCAGGTCGTCTGCATATTGATGAGGATATGATGGCAGAACTTCAGGAAATAAAAGAAGCGGTGACAGTTCATCAGACGATTCTGGTTGTTGATGCAATGACCGGACAGGATGCAGTGAATGTTGCAAGCTCCTTTAACGATAAGATTGGAATCGACGGAGTCATCGTTACCAAACTGGACGGTGATACAAGAGGTGGTGCGGCATTGTCTATCAAGGCAGTGACGGGAAGACCAATCCTTTACGTCGGTATGGGAGAAAAGCTTTCCGATCTGGAACAGTTTTATCCTGACAGAATGGCATCCAGGATTCTTGGAATGGGAGATGTTCTTTCCCTGATTGAAAAAGCGGGGGCAGAACTGGATGAAGAGAAAGCCAAAAAGATGGCTGACAAGATGAAGAAAGCCCAGTTTGACTTCGAGGACTATCTCGACAGCATGGAGCAGATGCGGAAGATGGGCGGTCTTTCAAGCATTATGGGAATGATGCCGGGAATGGGCAATATGGCAGGAAAGATGCCGGATCTTGATTCAGAGGAAAGTGAGAAGAAGATGGCACAGATGGAGGCTATGATCTTTTCCATGACTCCTGAGGAACGGCGGAATCCGGATCTTTTAAATCCCTCCAGAAAGCACCGTATTGCGAAAGGTGCAGGCGTTGATATTGCAGACGTAAACCGCATGGTGAAGCAGTTCAACGAGTCAAGGAAGATGATGAAGAAGCTTCCTGGGCTGATGGGTGGAAAAGGTGGAAAAAGGGGCAGGTTCAGGCTCCCCTTTTGACACATAAGCTGTAACCGCCGGTGGCTTGTGCTGTGCCTGAATCAGCATAAAGAAACCTTCTGTCATCGGCAGGACAGTTTATTATAGATTAACAATATACAAATAAAATGATGAGGTGAAAGAAATGGCAGTAAAGATCAGATTAAGAAGAATGGGACAAAAGAAAGCTCCTTTTTACAGAATCGTAGTAGCAGATTCCAGATCACCAAGAGATGGAAGATTTATCGAAGAGATCGGAACATATGATCCGAATCAGGAGCCAAGCGTATTCAAAGTAGACGAAGAAGCAGCTAAGAAATGGCTCAATAATGGTGCTCAGCCGACAGAAGTTGTTGGAAAGATCTTCAAGGCAGCAGGAATCGAGAAATAATTATTCTGTCTCCACGGAGGTGCGAGTGTCATGAAAGAATTAGTTGAAGTAATCGCAAAGGCTTTGGTGGACTGCCCGGATGAAGTCTCTGTCAGTGAGAAGCAGGAAGGCAGAACCACAGTACTGGAACTTCATGTTGCAGAAAGCGACATGGGAAAAGTAATCGGTAAGCAGGGACGTATCGCAAAAGCGATCCGTTCGGTTGTAAAAGCCGCAGCAGCAAAGGAAGACAAGAAAGTTGTTATAGATATTATCTAAGCAGCACAGAGGAAGGGACAGTCATCCGCAAGGATGGAACTGCCCTTTTCTTTTCTGCCGAAACTGTGGTAAAACTGAAAAAGCAGGGAGAAAGCCGGAAGGGGACAGATGCAGGGCTTAGCAGAGCAGATTGAGTGAACAAAAGGAGAACAGGGCAATGGAGCAGTTTTTACAGGTGGGAGTCATTTCATCGACTCACGGACTTCGCGGTGAAGTAAAAGTTTTTCCGACAACAGATGATGCTGCAAGGTTTCAGACATTGAAAGAAGTCATCCTTGATACAGGAAAAGAAAAGCTGGATCTTGAAATCCAGTCAGTCCGTTTTTTTAAGCAGTTTGTGATCGTGAAATTTAAAGGGATCGATGATATCAATGACATTGAAAAATATAAGGGAAAGAGTCTGTTTGTCGCCAGGGAGAATGCAGTTGAACTGGAAGAGGATGAGTATTATATCGGGGATCTGATCGGAATGGATGTCTATACAGACGAAAGTGAAGAACGTTTTGGCGTACTGAAGGACGTGATGGAGACAGGGGCAAATGAAGTTTACATCGTACAGTCAGAAAGATACGGAGAGGTGCTTCTCCCGGCAATCCATGAGTGTATCCTGGAAGTAGACCCGGAAGAGAAAAAAATGACGGTACATCTGATGGAGGGACTGATCTGATGAATTTTCATATACTGACCCTTTTTCCGGAAATGATAGAGCAGGGACTGAATACCAGTATTACAGGCAGGGCAATAAGTAACGGACTTTTGTCGATTGAAGCAATTAATATCAGGGACTATGCGTTTAATAAGCATCAAAGCGTGGATGATTATCCCTATGGTGGCGGAGCCGGGATGCTGATGCAGGCAGAACCGGTCTATCTGGCATATGAAGCTGTCAGAAAAAAGATCGCTGAAAGAAAACCGGCAGAGGCAGAGACAGAAGAGCCGGCAGAAGCAGAACAACTGGAAGAAAAACCGGTGACTGGATCAGAAGAAGAGCCGGTGAAAGAGAAAAAGCTCAGGGTCGTTTATCTTTCTCCACAGGGAGATGTGTTCAGCCAGGGAATGGCGGAGGAACTTGCAAAGGAAGAAGACCTGGTGCTTTTATGCGGACATTATGAAGGAATTGATGAACGGGTACTGGAAGAAATCGTGACGGATTATGTATCGATTGGAGATTATGTGCTGACGGGCGGAGAACTGCCGGCGATGGTAATGGTCGATGCGATTTCCAGATTAGTACCGGGCGTGCTTCATAACAATGTATCTGCGGAGTTTGAATCTTTTCAGGATAATCTGCTGGAGTATCCGCAGTATTCCAGACCGGAAGAGTGGCATGGAAAGAAAGTGCCACCGGTTCTGATGTCAGGACATCATGCAAATATTGAAAAATGGCGGAGAGAACAGTCAATCCTCCGTACTTATGAGAGAAGACCGGATCTGTTGGAGAAGAGTAATCTGACAGAAAAAGAAAAAAAATGGCTGAAAGACCAGATAAATGATTAAAAATAAAATAAATGCTTGAAAATATAAGAAAAGTATGATAAACTACAAAAGTTGTGAAAAGAAGAGCGATGGTCCTCTGGCACAGAATGAGTGTTAAGAACGTCAAATATTAAGGAGGTCACACGAAAATGAACGAAATTATTAAGAAAATCGAAGCAGAACAGTTAAAAGAGAATGCACCTGAATTTCACGTTGGTGATACTGTAAAAGTATACGCTAAGATCAAAGAGGGAAACCGTGAAAGAATCCAGGTATTCGAGGGAACAGTCCTGAAGAGACAGGGCGGTGGAGCAAGAGAAACTTTCACAGTAAGAAAGTCCTCTAACGGAATCGGTGTTGAGAAGACATGGCCGGTACATTCTCCACATGTTGAGAAAGTAGAAGTTATCCGCAGAGGTAAAGTAAGAAGAGCGAAACTGAACTACTTAAGACAGCGTGTTGGTAAGGCTGCTAAGGTAAAAGAATTAGTTAAATAATAACTATAAGCAAAATAGTAACCATGAGAGGGACAATTACAAAGATTTGTATATTGTCCCTTTTCTTCTACTTAAGGGAAAGAAAAGACCGGACGAAAGTGGAAAGCGGGGAATACACTGACGAAATAAGGGGAGGTCGTGTATGGGACAGGAGATTAATTTCCGCAGGCAGAGAGGCGGAAAAAAGAGAAAAGTTAAAAAGAAAAAGAATCATTTAAAATTTGAAGATAATAAAAAAAAGTTAAAATTTGAAAAAAAGAAGAATCCACGCCTGATCCGCCAGATTATCATCTGGGCAGCAGAGATTGCAGGGGCGTGTGCGGTGGCAGTGTTGCTTGTTGCATTTTTTGGACACCGGATCAGCAATTCAGGAGATGCGATGACTCCATCGATCCGTAATGGAGAAGTAGTCCTTGTGGATCGCCTGGTGATTGACATGAAAGAGTTATCCAGGGGACAGATTGTTGCATTCCGGCCGAATGGAAATCAAGAAGTCCATTTTTATATCAGAAGAGTAGCCGGACTGCCCGGCGAGACAGTTCAGATCAAAGAGGGGAAACTTTATATCGACGGGGAAGAACTGAAGAGTTATGAGTATGTCTCCGAGATCCGGGATGCCGGGATTGCAGCAGAACCGGTGAAGCTTGGAGCAGATGAATATTTCCTTCTGGGAGATAATCCACAAGGCGGGGAAGACAGCAGATCTTCAGATATTGGAATTGTAAAAAAAGATGATCTTTATGGAAAAGTATGGTTCAATACCACATCAGGAGATCATTTTGGAATTGTAAAAAAGTAATCATTTATCATAGACAGAACAGGATGCAGGAGGGTATGGTATGCATTTTCAGTGGTATCCGGGTCATATGACAAAGGCCCGAAGGATGATGCAGGAAAATATCAAGCTGATCGATCTGATCATTGAGCTTGTAGATGCGAGGGTTCCGCTTAGCAGCAGGAATCCGGATATTGACGAATTAGGAAAGAATAAGGCAAGACTGATCCTGCTGAATAAGGCAGATCTTGCAGAGGACAGAAGAAATGATGAGTGGCTGGAGTATTTCAAAGAAAAAGGATATTCTGCGGTAAAAGTAAATTCCAGGAAGGGCGGCGGGATCAAATCGATCCAGAATGTCATTCAGGAGGCCTGTAAAGAAAAAATGGAGCGGGACCGCAAACGTGGCATCCTGAACCGTCCGGTCAGGGCTATGGTAGTAGGAATCCCGAATGTTGGAAAATCCACATTTATCAATTCCCTGGCAGGAAAAGCCTGTGCGAAGACCGGAAATAAACCGGGTGTAACAAAGGGGAAGCAGTGGATCAGACTGAATAAAAATGTAGAGTTACTGGATACACCGGGAATCCTCTGGCCCAAATTTGAAGATCAGGCAGTCGGTCTGAAACTGGCGTTTATCGGCTCCATCAAGGATGAGATCCTTCAGACAGAAGAACTGGCATCCGAGCTGGTGGATTTTATAAACCGATCTTATCCGGGAGTGCTGGAAGAAAAGTATGCGATAGAGCATTCCGATGATAAGTTTGAAGTTCTTGAGAAGATTGCCCAGAGCAGACATTGTCTGGTACGGGGAAATGAATTTGATACAGAGAAGGCGGCAGCCATCTTATTAGATGATTTCCGCAACGGACGGCTTGGCAGGATCACCCTGGAAGTTCCGGAGGCAGTATGAGGAAAATTATAAAGGAACTGGCAGGATGGCTGGTATATATTGTGATTGTTGTTATCATTGCATGGGGATTTGTAACCTTTGTAGCACAGAGGACGCAGGTAAGCGGGGCTTCTATGGAGACGACATTGTCTGACGGGGATCAACTGATCGTTGATAAAATTTCTTATCAGTTCCGGGAACCGGAAAGATTTGAGATCATTGTATTTCCTTATCAATATGAAGCAGGTACATACTATATCAAGCGGATCATCGGACTGCCCGGCGAGACGGTACAGATCCTGGACGGTTCGGTCTATATTAACGGGGAAAAGCTGGAAGAACATTACGGAAATGAAGTGATGGAAGAAGCCGGAATTGCTGCAGAGCCGGTTACGCTGGGTGTGGATGAGTATTTTGTGCTTGGTGATAACCGGAACAACAGCAAGGACAGCCGTTCCGTGGATGTGGGAGTTGTGCATGGAAAGGATTTTGTAGGAAGAGCATGGATCAGGATCTGGCCTTTTGAAAAAATAGGATGGATCCGTCATGAGCTGACCGGACAGGAGTAACAGAATGGGAAAAAGCATCAGTGAGATAAAAAAAGAATTTGAAAATTCCGATGAAAATAGCTGGGAGAAACTCTGCGGTTTTTATGAGCAGGATTCCCGGATCGGTGTGCAGAATCTGGCGGCACGTTACCGCAAAAAGCAGGCGGCACTTGTGCAGGAACGAGAACGGCTGAAACAGATGCACTTTTATGAGGAAAAGTATAGTCAGTACCGGTGCATCTGTGGAATTGACGAGGCAGGAAGAGGACCACTGGCAGGTCCGGTTGTGGCAGGGGCAGTGATCCTGCCGGCAGACTGTGAGATTTTATATCTGAATGATTCCAAGAAACTGTCAGCGGCAAGAAGAGAAGAACTGTATGATGAGATCATGGAGAAGGCAGTTGCGACAGGAATCGGAATGGCAAGCCCGGCAAGGATTGATGAGATCAATATCCTGCAGGCAACGTATGAGGCAATGCGGGAGGCAGTATCAAAACTTTCCAGAGAGCCGGATCTTCTGCTCAATGATGCGGTGACAATCCCGGAGATGACGATCATGCAGGTTCCGATCATTAAAGGGGATGCGAAGAGTGTTTCGATTGCTGCAGCCAGTATTCTTGCAAAAGTGACAAGGGACAGGCTGATGATCGAATACGATAAAATTCTTCCTGAATACGGATTTGCAGGGCATAAGGGATATGGCTCAAAAGAGCATATTGCAGCGATTCAAAAGTATGGTCCGTCACCGATCCACCGAAGGACATTTATAAAGAATTTCATGTAATCATGAATGTTTCAGTGCAGATGACGGAGAAGAGAATGAAAAAGATTCAGAAGAATCGGAGAAAGACAGGAGCAGATTATGAAAAAGCAGCGGGATTTTATCTGGAGCAGATGGGATATGAGATTCTTCAGTTTAATTACCGCTGCCGTCTTGGGGAGATCGATCTGATTGCAAAGGACGGAGCGTATTACGTGTTCTGTGAAGTAAAATACAGAGCTGATGAACGGAAAGGAAGTCCGCTGGAAGCGGTGGATGCCAGAAAGCAGCAGAAGATCTTCCGTACGGCAATGTATTATCTGACAGAACAGCAGCTGGAGGATGTGCCGTGCAGATTTGATGTGGTCGGAATCGAGGGGACAAAGATCACGCTGATAAAGAATGCATTTGGAGGATGAAAATGGCTTTAGGATTGAAATATAAAAATGAAGAATCTATCTTGGAAGAAGCGGGAACTGTCACACCATTTTTGGAGTTTCCGCTTTTTAAAAATACGGGAATTGTCAGACATGGATTCTCTACAAGACTTGGAGGCGTAAGTAAGGGATATTATTCATCCATGAATTTAAGTTTTGAACGGGGAGATGACCCGGAGGCAGTCCGTGAAAATTTCCGGCGTATGGGAGCTGCAATCGGAGTTTCCTGTGAGGATATGGTACTTTCAAAGCAGACGCATACTACAAATGTCAGGATTGTGACGGAGGAAGACCGGGGAAAGGGAATCTTAAAGGAACGGGATTATACGGATGTGGACGGTCTGATCACGGACAGACCCGGAATCTGCCTGGTGACTTCATATGCAGACTGTGTTCCCCTTTATTTTGTTGATCCGGTCAGAAAAGTCATCGGACTGAGTCATTCCGGGTGGCGTGGCACTGTTGGTAAGATCGGAAAGCATACGGTTGAGCTGATGCAGGAGACGTTTGGATGCAGACCGGAAGAGATACTGGCTGCGGTAGGACCTTCTGTGTGTATGGACTGCTATGAAGTCAGCGAAGAGGTGATCGACAAATTCCGTGAAGCTTTTGATAAGGAGAACTGGGATCAGTTGTTTTATAAGAAAGCAAATGGAAAATATCAGTTGAATCTCTGGAAAGCCAATGAGCTGATCTTTTTAGAAAGTGGGATTCTGGCAGAGCATATGGCGATTACAAATGTGTGTACGCACTGCAACAGTGAGATCCTTTATTCTCATCGTACGATGGGAAATAAGCGTGGTAATCTCTGTGCATTTCTTGCATTGAAATAGCAGCAGGAAAAAACTGCAGCGTATTGATGGCAACAGAAAAGTGAAAAAGCCTGATAAAAAATGAATGAGAAAGGAAATAAGAAAAATGACAGGAACAGGAAATCTGCTACAGCGTGCAATCCCGCGTCTGTATCTGGCAGCATCCGGTACGGTTACGAATGATTCCGTCAGTGATGTGTTGGATTCAGCACAGGAAGTGACAAAAGATACAGCGAATGAAGTCAATCAGTTTGTACAATACTTTTATGATCATATTCCGAATCTGATCGCATTTGGAATGAAAGTCTTGTTTGCGATTATTTTCTTTCTGATCGGAAGAAAAGTGATCAAGTGGATCAGGAAGATTGTTTCCAGATCGATGGAGAGAGCAAATGCAGATGTGGGAGTCAAACAGTTTGTAGATTCTATGCTGAAATTCGTAATGTATGCAGTTCTGATCTTTCTCATCGCTACAAAATTTGGTGTGGAATCTTCTTCAGTAGCGGCACTGATTGCATCAGCAGGTGTAGCCATTGGTCTTGCAGTGCAGGGAAGTCTTTCCAATTTTGCAGGGGGAATACTGATCCTCATTTTAAAACCATTTGAAGTGGGCGATTATATTATGGTCAATTCAGCCGGGATCGAAGGAACAGTGAAGTCAATCCAGATTTTTTATACAAGAATGACGACGATCGACAACAAGACGATCATTGTTCCAAATGGGATTCTGACAGATAACAGTCTGACCAATGTGACTGCACGTCCTGAGCGACAGTTAGATCTGAAAGTCGGAATCGCCTATGATGCTGATCTGAAAAAGGCAAAGGGTCTGATCGAGACTATGTTGTTGAATGATAAGGATGTAATACAGGATGAGGAGATTAAAGTCTTTGTGGATGAACTGGCTGACAGCAGTGTCGTGATCGGACTGCGTGCATGGGTGAAGACAGAAGCATACTGGACTACACGATGGAGAGTGTTGGAAGAGATCAAGCTTCAGTTCGATGAAGCAGGAATCGAGATTCCGTTCAATCAGCTTACAGTGCATATGAAAGAAGGAAAATAAAGGGCAGGCATTTCTTAGCAACTTGAGAATCAGTAGCATGAAAATCAGCAGCATAAGAACCTGCAGCAGATAGAGTAAGGCAGCTATATGGATGCAAAGCGATCCTATAGCTGCTTTTTTATATGAAAAAGAAAAATGAAAATCTGAAATGAGAAATAAAAAGTTAAATAAGAAATAAAAATATTTACAGACAATGCAAAACCTGGCATTTAAATTGATTTAATCTTGACTTTAAAGATAAAAATGGATACAATATGACATATAAAGTAGATGCAAAAGAAAGTATCATAAAATGGATACATTTATAGATCCGAAGATGAAAATATAGAAAGATATGGGATACAGAGGAGGAAGACAGATGGGATTGATGATGAATGTACCGACAAAGGATTATATTGTAGAGACGATCAAAGAGGAGATTTTGTCAGGCCAGATAAAGCCGGGGACAGAACTGGCACAGGAAGCACTTGCAGAGCGGCTTGGTGTATCGAGGATGCCAATCCGGGAAGCATTGCAGAATTTAGTGCAGGAGGGCTTTGCGGTCAGACTTCCCAACCGGCATATGCAGGCAGTGGTATTAGACAGAGAACAGATCCACGATGTATTTCATATGATTGAGATGATGATGGCAGAGAATACGATTCTTCTTGCAGCGAAAGAACACCGGCAGGGTGGACAGCTCACAGAAGAGAATGCAGAAGATCCTTCCAGCGTCCAACTGGAACGTATCTTAAAGGGAATGAAGAATGCACCGGATGAAAGAAGAATGGCAGAATGGGAAATGCTGTTCCATGAGCGTCTGATCAGCCTTCTTGGGAATGCCTATCTGGAGCAGATGCAGAAAAAGATGCTGGATGGGTATGCTGCGTATGCGATCACCCATATGGGAGATAAGAAGGAAAGCTGCAGGCGGTTGAAAGAAGTCACAGAGGCGATGGCAGCAAATGACGATCAGAAGATCCGGGAAGCTTTTGCTGTTTATTTTTCCTCCTATGCGAATGCGTTTACTTCTGCGAGGGATGAAGAGGATAAGATGGGTGGAGAATGGAGGAATGAGGATGAAGCCGGATGAGAAAACGGTAAAATTATTTGAAAATGACCGGTTTGCAACGGAGAATGGAGCTGTGATCGAGGAAGTGGAGGAGCATTATGCACAGTGCAGTCTGAAGCTTGGATCACGTCATCGCAATGCCATGGGTGCAGTGATGGGCGGAGTTTATTTTACATTAGCCGATTTCGCTTTTGCTGTAGCTGCGAACTGGCAGGGAACGGGAACAGTGTCACTTCATTCAGATATCGCATATCTTGGAAGTGCGAAGGGCAATCAGCTTATTGCTGAAGCTGTCTGTATCAAAAATGGCCGCTCCACCAGTTACTACAAAATCGAGGTGAAAGATGAACTGGGAAATCTGACGGCGGTTGTCAATACAACCGGATACCGTGTAAAGTAATTTTATTTTGCGTGAAAGCTGATCTCTATCATAAATAAAAATCCGATCTGTCAAAAGACCGGATTTTTTGATATACTCGATTTTATTACAGAACCGATTTTTACAGATCAGATTTTCCCCGGGAATAAAGTTCCGGCATGCAGTCCTTTGACAATATCATATAAAGCTTCAGGGTGCTTTCCGTTGGTGACGATGGTATCGGTTCCCTGGGAGGTTGCCAGTGCGGCAGCCTGAAGTTTGGTTCTCATACCACCTGTACCGCGTCTGGAACCGGCACCGCCTGCCAGTGCATAAACACTGTCATCAATGGTATCAATCTGTTCGATCAGCTTTGCATTTGGGTAAAGGCGTGGATCATGGTCGTAGAATCCGTCAATATCTGAAAGGATAACCAGATGTCTGGCACGGCAGAGGACAGCTACGACAGCAGAAAGCATATCATTATCTCCGAAAAGGCGGTCTTCTGATTCGATTTCCTTATAACTTACGGAATCATTTTCATTTACGATCGGGATCACACCCATCTCTAAAAGTGCATTGAAAGTATTGATAAGATTTTCCTTTTTTTCTTCCTGTTCGATATCTTCCGCATTGAGAAGAATCTGTGCAACAGTCTTGTCATAATCTCCGAAAAATTTGTCATAAAGATACATCAGACTGCACTGTCCAACCGCAGCAGCCGCCTGTTTCATACGCATGCTGTCCGGTTTGGAGGTCATATTTAATTTGTTCCGTCCGACGGCGATCGCACCCGAAGAAACGAGAACAACTTCATATCCCATATTCTGGATATCAGAAAGTACGCAGACCAGTCGGTCTGTCGTTCTGAGATCACTTTTTCCTGCATCATTTGTCAGTGTAGAAGTTCCAACTTTTACTACAATCCGGTTATTATAAAGTCCCATGATAATCTCCTTTGTCTGTCTTGAAAATAACTTGATTCCTCAATGCAGTTATCGTATCATACAGTTATGGATTACAAAAGCGAATGTTTTTCATAATATATACGACAAAACCAGATACTATAATAATGTGAAGGAGAAAATGCAAGCTTATGGATATGAACATACAAAAATATAAAGCGTTTGTAACAACAGTTTCGTGTGGCAGTTTCACGAAAGCAGCAGAGATTCTGAACTATTCGCAGTCAGGGATCAGCCGGATGATCCATGATCTTGAAAAGGAATGGAAGGTGATCCTGCTGGAGCGGAGTAAATTAGGAGTCAGGCTGACCAGCAGTGGAATGAAGCTTTTACCTTATGCAGAAAATGTCTGCAAAGAATATGAAAAGCTGCAGACCGAAGTGGATGAACTGCAGGGACTGAAGTCGGGACTGATCCGGATCGGTACATTTTCCAGTGTTGCTACGCACTGGCTGCCGAATATCATCCGGGAATTTCAGAAAGATTATCCTGAGATTGATTATGAGATGTTGCTGGGCGATTATACAGAGATCGAAGAATGGATTTTGGAAGGAAGAGTGGACTGTGGGTTTTTAAGACTTCCGACGCATGCAGAACTGGACACAGTCTTTTTGGAACAGGACAGACTGCTGGTCGTACTCCCGGAAGGACATCCGCTTGCTGAATACCGGAAAATTCCGGTGAGTGCTTTATGCGAGGAACCGTTTATGCTTTTGGAAAAAGGAGCAAAAGCAGAAGTTTCGGAAATTTTTGAAAGAAGTCACCTGACACCAAAAGTACATTTTACAACGTGGGATGACTATGCCATCATGGCTATGGTGGAGGGCGGACTCGGGATCAGTGTTCTGCCGGAACTGATCCTGAAGAGGATTCCCTACAGGATCGTGGCAAGAGAGCTGGAAATCCCGGCATACCGGAATATCGGACTGGCGATGAGAAGCAGGAAGACAGCACAGCCTGCGGTACAGAGATTTTTAGAATATCTTCAGTACAGACAGGTTGAGAAGACAGAAAAAATAAACTATAATTTATGATGTCAGGGTCAAAAGGTCTGAAACCACGTGTGCTTGCACACTGGTGGTAGAATGACCTTGAGACCCGCCCCGATATGAGCATAAAAGTGGGGCGTAAGCACCATGATATGCGAATAGCGGGTAGGATTGTGGGAGTGCGTAGCACGAAACAATCCGTTGGCATCATTGTTGGGGGCTTTTGCCCCCAACATCTAATTTATGACAGCAGGAGCAAAAAGTCTTTCAACCACGTGTGCTTGCACACTGGTGGTAGAATGACCTTGAGATCCACAATAGCATGCAGAAGAAAGGAAGATCAGTGATGGAGATCAAGCATCTTTTATTTGACCTGGATGGGACATTACTGCCGATGGTTCAGGAAGAATTTGTAAAATTTTATATGCCGCTTCTGGCAAAAGCGTATCTGGAGGCAGGAGTCAGGATCGATCCAAAGAAATTTATAGGAGCAGTATGGAAAGGATATGAGGCCATGGTGAAGAATGATGGGAGTCAGACGAACCGGGAAGCTTTCTGGTCGTATATTGATCCCTGCCTTCCGGTATCGAGAAAAGAGTCCGAGGCACTTGCAGATGCATTTTATGACGGGGAGTTTAACCGGGCAGTCAGTGCAACGCAGCCGACAGAGTTGTCAGATGCAGTCGTGAAACTGGCAAAGTCCAAAGGTATGAAAGTTTATCTTGCTACCAACCCGGTATTCCCACGTTGTGCAACAATGAATCGGATTCAATGGGCAGGACTGGATGCAGAAGATTTTGAGGTGATCACAACCTATGAAGACAACGGGTACAGCAAGCCGAATATAGAATATTTCAGGCAGATCCTGACAAAATTCAACCTGAACCCGGAAGAATGTCTGATGATCGGAAATGATGTAGAAGAGGATCTGATCATCCGCAGGCTGGGAGTGAAGACGTTTCTTGTAACGGATACGATGGAAAATAAAAAGGGACTTCCGGTGGAGACCGATTATCAGGGAACGATGGAAGAATTATACCGCTTTGTAGAAAAGCTGTAGATAAGCGGAGGTGATGATGGAATTTCTGATGGGTAACCCTAAAAATATTATTCCTACAGAACGCTTCCTTGAGAAGATCCGGGGCTATGAGAGTAATTCGAAAGCTGACAGGGATTCTGGTGGATAATGCAGTAAAATATGCGGATGAAGGTGGAGAAATGCGACCAAAAAGCGGAAATAGAAGACAGATTTTACATAAATTTAACAGAAAGATAATACGGATCGAGCATAGGGTCCGATAGTATAAAGTGAATCGGCAGAATTTAGGCGTCTGTTGACAGTAAATGCAGGATAAAAGAGGAGAATACTATGGAATCTATTTATATGAATCGTGAATTATCATGGCTGAAATTTAATGCAAGAGTTTTGGAAGAGGCAGAGAGCCAGGAAGTCCCGCTCTGTGAGAGAATGACGTTTGTATCGATCTATCAGAGTAATCTGGATGAGTTTTTTATGGTACGTGTAGGATCATTGCAGGATCAGATGCTTCTGGATCACGAAATCCGGGAAAATAAAACGAATATGACAGCACAGGAACAGATCCATGAAATTCTGAAGGAAGTAAAGAAGTTGAACCGCCGGAAGGATCAGGTATATACAGAACTGATGAAGAAGATTGAAGGGTATGGAATTAAACTAATTGACTTTGCCAGTGCAAAGCCGGATGAAAAGAAATTTCTGGAATCATATTTTAACCAGGAGATCATGCCGCTGAGTTCTCCGACGATTGTTGCAAAAAGACAGCCGTTTCCCTTTCTCAGGAATGAAGAAATCTACGCAGTCGTAGTACTTGAAACGAGAAATAAAAAGGAAAAGATTGGAATTATTCCGTGCAGTAATAATATGCTGCCAAGGATGATAGAACTTCCGGGAGGAAAAGGACGGTATATGCTGCTGGAAGAACTGATTCTCCATTATATCGGAAAAGTATTTAAAGGTTATAAAGTCAAGGGGAAATCTCTGATCCGCGTGGTGAGAAATGCAGATATTGATGCAGATGCCCTGTATGATGAAGATCTGGATTATCGGGAGTTTATGGCAGATCTGATGAAGCAGAGAAAGAAACTTTCACCGGTGCGGCTGGATATGTCAAGAGAGATGGATCAGGCGGTGATCGAGGCATTATGCCGGTATCTGGAGATCACACCGGACCGGGTATTCAAGAGTGAAGCACCGTTGGATCTTTCATTTATTTTTCAGATCCAGGATCTGCTGAGAAAGAACAGTGAGGTTTTCTACGAAAAGCGTGTGCCGCAGAAAAGTCCTGATTTCAGGGAAAATGAAAGTATACTGGATCAGATCCGGGAAGAAGATAAGCTCTTGTCTTATCCCTACGAATCGATCCGTCCGTTTCTTAAGATGCTGACAGAGGCAGCAGAGGACGAAAGTGTGATTTCAATTAAAATGACGCTCTACCGTCTTGCCAAACAGAGTAAGGTAGTGGAAGCATTATGCGAAGCAGCTGAAAATGGAAAAGAAGTTGTTGTACTGGTGGAGCTCCGGGCAAGATTTGATGAAGAGAACAATATCCGTTGGTCAAGAATGCTGGAGCAGGCAGGGTGTCAGATCATTTACGGGCTGGAAGGTTATAAAGTACATTCCAAACTCTGTCTGATCACGAGGCGTAGTGAGAAAGGCATTGAATATATCACGCAGATCGGAACAGGAAATTATAATGAAAAGACGGCAAGACTGTATACGGATCTTTGCCTGATGACGGTAAATGAACAGATTGGGATGGAGGCTGCCAGAGTATTTCAGGCATTGACAAAAGGTGAGATCATTGAGGAAGTAGACCATCTTATGGTTGCACCAAAGTGTCTGCAGTCAAAAGTAATTGCTCTGATCGACGAAGAGATCCGCCATAAAAAGCAGGGAGAAGACGCTTATATCGGATTGAAACTGAATTCCCTGACGGATAAAAGGATCATTGATAAACTGGTTGAGGCATCTAAAGCAGGAGTCAGAGTAGACATGATCATAAGAGGAATTTGCTGCATGGTTCCGGGGATAAAAGGTGAGACGGAAAACGTTCATATCATCAGTATTGTCGGAAGATTCCTGGAACATTCCAGGATCTATATCTTCGGCTGTGGAGAAAGAACGAAATATTATATTGGTTCTGCCGACTTTATGACAAGAAATACAGTAAAGCGTGTCGAAGTGGCAGCTCCGGTTTATTCAGAAAAAATAAAGAAACGGATCCGTGGACTTTTTGATCTGATGCTCAGCGATAATAAAAAAGCAAGAACAGAGGATTACCATGGAAAGTATTCTATGATAAAATGTGAAGGACAGCCATGTAATTCACAAGAAATGCTCTATCAGGAGGCATATGACCGGGCTGCAATAAAGACGGAAAATAAGGTGGTAGAATGATATTTAAATTTGGCGGACAACTGCAGCCTGTAGAAATAGAAGAGTGGGAAGCAGAGAGAAGCCCTGCGGTGTTTGTGACGGATGCACGACACGCAGAGGAAACGCTTGCAAGGGCGGGGATCATTTATGAAAATGAGATCCGCCTGGAAAAGATCGGATTCTGTAAGATAGAAAACCAGCAGGAGTGCGTTGCGGGAACGCTTTGCATTCCGAAGTTGCTGGATGTACTGAACAGTCGATACAGGATGTTCTTTTTTGTGAACCGTTATCATATTGTGATCGTGGATGATGAAGATTTTTCACTCCGGCTGATCCGGCGGATCCAGAGGAAGAGGATGCATCAGGGAGAGACAAAGGAACAGTTTCTTTATAATTTTATTGCAGAGTTTATGAGCCGGGATCAGGAAATGCTTGTGGCATATGAGCGAAGGCTTCTGAGGATGGAAGAAGATGTGACGCAGGAGCATACGGAGACGTTTCAGAACCGGCTGATGCCGATCCGGCGAGAACTTCTGAATCTGAGAAGCTATTATGATGAAATGATGGATCTGACAAAAGAACTGGAAGAAAATGAGAATGGATTTTTCCTGAAGAAGCATCTGAAATATTTTGGTACGCTGTCTGACCGTGCAGATCGTCTGATGAGCAGAACTGTTCATCTTCTAGAATATGCCCAGCAGGTAAAAGAAGCGTATCAGGCACAGATCGATGCACGTCAGAACAGTAATATGCAGTTCCTGACCGTTTTGTCTACGATCTTTTTCCCGTTGACCCTGATCACGGGATGGTTTGGAATGAACTTCAGAGATATGCCGGGACTGGATAATGGATATCCGGCAGTTATGGCATTGAGTGTGATAGTGATTCTTATCTGTATCTATATTTTTAAGAAAAAGAAGATCATCTGATCGTGAAATGACCGGATGAAGGATGAAAAGGCAGCGGCTGAATTGGCAGGAGAAAGTTAGGAAGAATATGAGGAAGATCATGGATTTTGAACATGTGAAGGCGGTATTTGAGGAATATCTGAATGGATATGACCGTGAGAATGATAAAGTAAAGCTGAAGATCGTACATACCTATGGTGTGATCCGGTGCAGTGAGGAGATCGGACGGCGGATGGGGCTTCAGGCAGAAGATATGGAACTTGCGAAGCTGATCGCACTGCTGCATGATATCGGACGGTTTGAACAGTTGAAGCGGTTCAACAGCTTTGAGGCTGATACAATGGATCATGCAACTTATGGAGTACAGGTCTTATTTGAAGAGGGAATGATCCGTCAGTTTATTGAGGAAGATACATGGGACGATGTGATCAGAACTGCGATCGCAAAGCACAGCGATTACGAACTGACAGGTATTACAGACGAGAGGACGCTGCTTCATGCGAGATTGATCCGGGATGCAGACAAGCTGGATAACTGCCGGGTGAAACTGGAAGATGCCATGGAGACGCTGTTGGATCTGTCTGCGGATGAGGTGGGAAAGTACGCAATTTCACCGAAAGTACGTGAAGATGCATTTGCGGGAAAATGCATCTGTTCCAAAGACAGGAGAACCCCGATGGATTACTGGGTTTCCTATGTGGCATATTTTTATGATCTGAATTTTCGGGAGACACTGGACATTGTGGCAGAAGAGCAGTATGTAAAGCGGATCATCGGACGTGTGCCATATACAAATGAACAGACGAAAAAGACGATGGAAGAGCTGGAACGGCAGCTTACAGAGTATGTGAGAAGGAAGTAAGTTTCTGTAAGCTGTAGACTTTTGAAAGTTGTAACCTGACTTCCGGCAGAAAGTCAGAGATGATTTTTTACGAAAAAAGCGGCTATCTCAAAGGATAGCCGCTTCAACTGTAGACAGAAGTATTTCTATCACTTAATTTTTCAAAAACAGAAGCCTCAAAAAAAGCAGTATTATTAAAAAAGTACAAACAAATTTTTCTGTTTTACAGTCTTTTTGCATAGGAAAGTATTTCTTTCTACAGAAAGAGTAAATCATGCTACAAGCAAGAGAAATAGAAAAAAATATTTTAAAATTCATAGTATCCATTTGCTCAGGAAAAAACATCATAATAAACCAAAGAATCACGAGCAAAAGAACTATTATATAGTGGGAAATTTTTTGAATCTTATTATTATCCATATCAATCACTCCTTTAAGTAATATTAAGTCATTAAAATGATAACACAAATCCTTTCTCTAAGTCAAATATTTATCACAAAAACATAGGTTATATTGTTTTAATATATGTAATAATATCGTTTTTTTTGTGCTTATTGCACAAATTTCAGCGTTGTAAATTATCTCTTCATATCCGTATACAGAAGTATAGAAAAAGCCCCTCTCCACAGGAAAAGGGCTGCATTTCCATCTATTTTTCTTACATCTGATAATATTTGGCGTAAATTCCGCCTTTTTGCAGGAGAAACTCATGCGTTCCACGCTCTGCAATTCCATTTTCGGTGATGACGATGATCTCATCAGAACCTTTGATCGTGGAAAGACGATGAGCGATGGTGATCGTTGTGCGGTTTTTGGAAAGTTCTTCCAGGCTTTTCTGGATCTTCCGTTCACTCTCATTATCCAATGCACTGGTAGCTTCATCCAGGATCAGGATCGGAGGGTTTTTCAGGAAGACACGGGCAATGGAAATCCGCTGCTTCTGACCACCGGAGAGACGGGCACCACGTTCTCCGACAAAGGTTTCATACTGCTGTGGAAGTTCCATGATAAAGTCGTGGATGTTTGCACGTTTTGCAGCGGCAATGATCTCTTCGTCAGAGGCATCCGGTTTTCCGTAGGCAATATTATCACGGATCGTTCCTGAGAACAGGTAGACATCCTGCTGTACCATACCAATCTGTGAACGCAGGCTTTTCAGGGTGAGATGGCGGATATCCTGGCCGTCGATCGTAATGCGTCCGGCTGTCACATCGTAGAAGCGGGGCAGCAGAGAACAGATTGTAGTCTTTCCGCTGCCGGAAGGACCCACCAGAGCGACAGATCTGCCGGCAGGGATCTCAATGGATACATTGGAAAGAACCGTTGTATCATCATCACTATAATGAAAGGATACATCCTCATAGCAGACTCTTCCTTTTACATTTGTAAGATCAACGGCATCGGGTGCATCCTGGATCTCGGGAACAGTTTCCATGACATCGAGAAACCGTCGGAAACCGGAAAGCCCTTTCTGCATCATTTCCACCAGTTCTACAAGAATCTGGATCGGACTGATAAAGATACCAATATACAGTGCATACATTGCAAGGTCTGCAGCCTGCATCTGTCCCCGGGCGATCAGATAACCGCCATAGACCAGTGTAATAAGATACATCAGTCCCTGAAAAAATAAATTGGAACTCATAAAAGATCCCATGCAGTGGTAGTTATCATTTTTGGAAAGAAGAAAGGCATGGTTGCTTTTCTTAAATTTTTCACGTTCCAGATCTTCATTTGCGAAGGACTGTACGATCCGGATACCGGAAAGAGTGTCCTGCAGACTGGCGTTGATATCTCCAATCTTGCGGCGGTTTTCCATGAAAGTTTCCTGCATCTTGCGGTTCTGCCTGAAAGAAAAGAGGAACATCACAACGACCAGGATCGCTAATGGAAAAGCCAGTTTGTGGTTGATCATAAAAAGAAAAATAAATGCACCAATGATCTTTACAACAGAGATGAACAAATTTTCAGGACCATGATGGGCAAATTCCGAAATATCAAAAAGATCACTGACCAGTTTGCTCATCATCTGACCGGAATTGTTCTGACTGTAATAGGAGAAAGAAAGCTCCTCATAATGGTCAAAAAGCTGTTGGCGCATATCCCGTTCCATGTTCGCTCCCATCATATGTCCCTGATAACTTACATAATATTTGCAGAGACTCTGGATCAGGTACATCAGGAGAAGTCCTGAAGCGATCCATGGAAGTGCATGGAGAATGACAGCAGTATCTCTGGTAAATAAAGTCTTCGTCATAGTTCTGAGAATCTGCGGGTAGGAAAGATCTACCAGACTGATGATGGCAGCACAGATCAGATCAATAAAAAAGACCAGTTTATAAGGTTGATAATAGTGGATGAATTTTTTTAATGTATGCATAAGTTTCCCTCCGGTTAAAAATTTCATCTGAACAGAGTCATCTTAGCACAATTAAAATTTCTTGACAAGCACAGCAAGGTATGGTAAAAGGAAAGTTATCGGAAAAGGCAGAAAGAAAATGAAAACAGGAGACCGGAAAACAGACCGGAAGAAAAGACAGACAGGGAGAATACAGTGGATGAAAATTTATCTTGCCCCGCTTGAAGGGATTACAGGACATATATACAGAACAGCATTAAAAGAGTGCTTTGACGGATTTGACAAGTATTTTATTCCTTTTATCAGTCCGAACCAGAAAGGGCATTTCAGCACGAGGGAAAAGAAAGATGTGTTGCCGGAAAATAACCGTGGTGTTCTGGCAGTGCCGCAGATTTTGACGAACCAGGCAGAGGATTTTATAGAGACAGCTAAAAAGCTTGCAGAGTATGGATATGAAGAAGTGAATCTGAACCTTGGCTGTCCTTCCCGGACGGTTGTTACGAAAGGGCGTGGAGCAGGGTTCCTTGAAGAGCCGGACCGGCTGGATCGTTTTCTGGATGAAATTTTCAAGAAGCGTGAATGGAAGATTTCGGTGAAGACAAGGATCGGAATGAGTGAACCGGAAGAATTTGAAGATCTCCTGAAGATCTATAACCGGTATCCGTTGGAAGAGCTGATCGTACATCCAAGGCTGCAAAAGGATTTCTATAAAAATACACCGAATCTGGATGTATTTGCCATGGCAGCAGAAGAGAGCAGAAATCCACTCTGCTATAATGGGGATATCTGTAACGCAGAAGATCTGAAGAGGCTCAGAGAGCGGTTTCCGAAGCTGGATTGCGTGATGGTTGGACGCGGAGTGCTGGCAGACCCGGCACTGGGAAGAGTCCTGAAAGGCGGAGGGCAGGCAGAAAAGGCAGAACTCAGAAAGTTCCATGATCTTTTATACCGGGCATATTGTGAGGAAATGTCTGGTGACAGAACGGTATTATATAAGATGAAAGAATTGTGGTTTTATTTCTCGGGACTTTTTACGAATGGGAAAAAGTATTATAAAAAGATAAAAAAATGTGAAAGATGTGTTATTTACGAGAGTATTGTAAATGAGCTTTTTATGAAGGAAGAGGTTATACATGGTTGATGCATTATTAAAGATGGACGGAGAGATTCTGCTTTTTATCCAGGATCATATCCGGCAGGAATGGATGGACTGGTTCTGGAAAGCAGTGACTCATCTGGGAGACGGAGGTGTTTTCTGGATTCTGCTGGGAATAATTCTTCTGTTTTCCAAAAAGACAAGACCTGCGGGAGTTGCCGCATTGCTGGCACTGCTGGTGGGGGCGTTGATCACGAATGTCTGCCTGAAAAATTTTGTGGCAAGGATAAGACCTTATGAAGTGGTAGAGGGACTCAGGCTGATGATCGAACGTCAGAGGGATTACTCTTTCCCGTCGGGGCATACGAGTGCTTCTTTTGCGGCAGCCTGTGCATTAGTCAGGACATTGCCCAAAAAATGGGGAACAGTCTGCATGATTCTTGCGGGTGTGATCGCCCTGTCAAGGTTGTATGTCGGTGTCCATTATCCAAGCGATGTCCTTGGAGGAATGGTGGTCGGAATTTTTGCCGGCTGGGCAGGATGGAAACTGATGCAGATGCTGATGTTACAGATGGAGAAAAAAAGAAGATCAGTTTAAAAGCAAATACCGGAAGCAGCTTTCATTCTGCCTCCGGTATTATTTTTGTATCCTTTAAAAATTAATTTTCTTTTTCGTGCTGCTTTGCCAGAGCGGCTTCTACAAATCCTTTAAATAAAGGATGCGGACGGTTCGGTCTGGATTTCAGCTCAGGATGTGCCTGAGTGGCAATGAACCATGGATGAGACGGGATTTCTACCATCTCTACGATCCGGCTGTCCGGAGAAAGTCCGCACAGAGACATTCCGTTTGCTTCCAGTACTTCACGGTAATCGTTATTTACTTCATAGCGGTGACGGTGACGTTCATGGATCTCTTTTGTGCCATATAATCTGTATGCGAGAGAGTCTTCCTTCAGCACGCAGGGATAAGAACCAAGTCTTAAAGTTCCTCCGATATCTTCGATTCCGATCTGATCCTCCATGATATGGATGACCGGATGGGTTGTATCCGGGTTCAGTTCCATACTGTGGGCATCTTTGTAGCCGATGACATCACGGGCAAATTCCACAATGGAAAGCTGCATTCCGAGACAGAGACCAAGGAACGGGATATTGTGGGTACGTGCATAACGGATTGCTTCGATCTTCCCCTCTATACCGCGGTGGCCAAATCCGCCAGGAACAAGAATACCGCTGACATCAGCAAATAACTCTTCGGCATTTTCAGAAGTAACTGTTTCGGAGTCGATCCATTTGATATTGACAGTTGTATGGCTGTAAATTCCGCCATGTTTTAATGCTTCTACGACACTGATATAAGCGTCATGAAGCTGGATATATTTTCCGACAAGGGCAACAGTAACTTCCTGTGTCGGGTGACGGAGTTTTTCAACCATTTCAGTCCAGTCTGCCAGATCCGGTTCAGGACAGTCAAGATGGAGACATTCACATACTACCTGTGCAAGGTGTTCTTTTTCCATTGCCAGAGGTGCTTCGTAAAGATATTCTACATCCAGGTTTTGAAGGACATGATCTGCCGGAAGATTACAGAACAGGGAAATTTTGTTCTTCATGCCATCATCGAGAGGATATTCGGAACGGCATACGATGATATCCGGCTGGATTCCCATTCCCTGAAGTTCCTTTACGCTGGCCTGGGTCGGTTTTGTCTTCATCTCCTGAGATGCTTTCAGATAAGGAATCAGGGTTACATGGATCAGAATCACATTCTCAGATCCGCGTTCATGCTGAAACTGACGAATGGATTCGAGGAAAGGCTGGCTTTCGATGTCACCGACTGTACCACCAACTTCAATGATGGCGATCTCTGTATCAGTAGCAGCGGGATTCCGGTAAAAACGGCTTTTGATCTCGTTCGTGATATGTGGGATGACCTGTACTGTTCCTCCGCCGAAATCTCCCCGACGCTCTTTTTGAAGAACGGACCAGTAAATTTTTCCAGTTGTAACATTTGAGTTTTTCGTCAGGCTCTCATCAATAAATCTTTCATAATGTCCGAGGTCAAGGTCTGTTTCAGCACCGTCATCGGTAACAAATACCTCACCATGCTGAACCGGATTCATCGTTCCCGGATCAATATTGATATAGGGATCAAATTTTTGCATTGTAACGGTATAGCCTCTTGCTTTGAGAAGACGCCCGAGAGATGCAGCGGTAATTCCCTTTCCAAGACCGGAGACTACTCCGCCTGTAACAAATACATATTTCACTGCCATAGTGTCTTTCCTCCTCCGTAGTATATTGGGGTTAATGTGAAAAAAATACTTTCCAAGTATACACCAATCGAAAAAAAAAATACAGTATTTTTTAAAAAATATCCCCTACAATTTCAGTAGGTAGAGAAATCCCCCGTAATTCTGCGGAAATTACGGGGGAAAGTAAAAATATAAAACTTCGGTAAATCAGACTTTAAAGCGTCTGCTTGGTTCATAGACTGCTTCACAGGTGAGCTGAACACCAAGCTTTTTAAAAGTCTTAATATCAACATCTGAGAGCATCACAGAAGTATGTGCCTGACAGCCTTTCAGCTTTGGAAGCTGGGAGAGAGCCAGTTCTGCAAGCGGGTTAGTTGCGGCACTTCCTGAGAGGGCAATCAGCACTTCATCTGTATGAAGACGTGGATTTTTACTCTTCAGGTATTCCACCTTCAGTTTCTGGATTGGCTCGATAGACTCAGGAGAGATGATCCTGATCGAGTGATCGACACCTGCCAGTTCTTTCAGAACATTCAGAAGCAGTGCGGCAGATGCTCCAAGAAGATTGGAAGTCTTTCCGGTGATGATCCGTCCATCCTCAAGTTCCAGTGCTGCCGCAGGTGCATCGGATTCTTTTGCACGCTCCAATGCCGTTACAGCAACTTTGCGGTCAGCGATAGTGATTCCAGCCATATTCATGAGCAGTTCGATTTTTTCAGCTTCTTTTTCAGAGGAATTCCCCTTCAGGAGGGAGCCAAGAGCAGTGTAATAACGGCGGATGATCTCCTGACAGGAGGCCTCACGGCAGGCTTCATCATCACAGATACAGTTACCAGCCATATTTACCCCCATGTCGGTAGGAGATTTGTAAGGACTTGATCCATAAATCTTTTCAAACATCGTATTTAATACAGGGAAAATCTCAACATCACGGTTATAGTTGACCGTCGTTTCTCCGTAAGCCTCCAGATGATAAGGGTCGATCATATTGACATCATTTAAATCTGCAGTAGCGGCTTCGTAAGCGAGATTGACCGGATGCTTAAGAGGCAGATTCCAAATAGGGAATGTTTCAAACTTTGCATAGCCGGCATCAATTCCACGCTGATGATCCTGATAAAGCTGGGAAAGGCAGACCGCCATTTTTCCGCTTCCAGGACCCGGTGCCGTTACGATGACCAGCGGATGGGAAGTTTCGATATAATCATTTTTGCCATAGCCTTCATCACTGACAATGAGAGGAATATTGGCAGGATATCCAGGAATATTATAATGGATATAGACCGGGATATTCAGCTTTTCCAGGCGGTGCTTGAACAAAAGGGCACTTTCCTGTCCTGAGAACTGCGTAATAACAACACTGCCGACAAAAAGTCCCTGCTCACGGTAAGTTCCGATCAGACGGATGACATCAGAATCATAAGTAATTCCGAGATCCCCGCGGATCTTGTTCTTTTCAATATCTTTGGCACTGATCGCAAAGACGATCTCAGCCTGGTCGCTGAGTTCTTTCAGAAGACGGAGTTTACTGTCGGGTTCAAATCCCGGAAGAACGCGGGAGGCGTGGTAGTCGTCAAAGAGCTTTCCGCCAAATTCAAGGTAAAGCTTTCCACCAAATTTTCCGATGCGGTTTCTGATATGCTCGGACTGCATTTTTAAATATTTTTCGTTATCAAATCCTATTTTCATTGTTGATTCCCCACTTTGTATTTACTGGATGCCAGGGTCAAAAGGTCTAAACCCACATGAGCTTGCTCATAGGTGGGTGAAAGACCTTAGGACCCGCCCCGATATGAGCATCAAAGTCGGGGGCTTTTGACCCCGACATCTTTACTGTTAAGTAGTATACTATAAACCGTCATGGTTTTACAATATTTTCATAAAAATTAAAGTATCTTATAGAAATGACGAGGTGCTTGCCGGTGTAGTAAGTTTGAAGAGACTTCTTAATCAATCAAATTTAAATTGAAGAAAAAATATGATATCATGTGAGTAACAATCGGAATTTATGATAGCGGAACGAAATCTGCGAAGGGGGTGTTCTCATGAAATTAGTCAGTCCGAAAACATTGCTGGCATCGTTGCTGGGTTGCACATTTGTTGTTATGAAAGTGATGACTTTTGACGGGCTGGTGGATATGTTTTGGATCATATTGATCGGATACCTGACCGTTAAAGCCATAGTTACAGCGTTTTCCCAGGAAGCCTATGATGAGGATATAAAGAAGGCACAGCAGGGAAAGGTCTTGTACCGTGACCTGTTTGGCAAATTCGCATACATTGCAGCAGATGTCCCGATTCTTTTGATTCTTTTGGCGGGCCTTTTGGCTTCGGTCTGTTCCGTAACAACGCTACTCAGAGCCACCTTGATGGGACTTCTGCTGATTGCAGTGGGATATGCTATCTGGTTCAGTTGGTATGTTTCAAAGCATAAACGGCTGCGCATGAAAAACGGTGAGTGGGGTACAGGGATTTTAAGTGCAGAAGACGAGAAAGCGTGGAAACGCTCAAATTTGTGGCACGGTATAATTCTCGGAATTGCCGGGGTGTTGTTTGCTCTTTATCTCATTTTCGGAGATCCGAGGATTTATTTCAATAACGCCAAACTGGAAAAAACACTATCCGCTTTGGACTGTGACAGCATCACTTTGGAGGAGATTGTCCCTTTTGAATGGACCACTGTATATACCTTTGATCCCTATACCTCAAAGGAACGCATTGAGCGAGTGGTCGGTTCGAAAAGCCCCGCTTTGAAAAAAAGTGTCAGCGAGGGTATGAACCATGTTGTGTTTACAAACAGAGGGCGGGTGGTGGCCAGCGTCTGTACCCATCCCGCAAGCACTGGGTACTATTTGAGCTTTACCGGCGGAGAAAATACATATTACAGTTATTCAGATGGTGGATATTCCCACATTGAGTACGGTGATGAGATTGTCTTTGAAGTAATGCAGGATGATGGATTTGTCAGGCTGTACGCTCGTGTTGAGGAATAATGTGTGGTCGCATATTGAATTATCTAATGGAGAGGCGACAAACAAAGCGAGGGATAAATTTGAATTTGTAATTGTGTCTGCACATGACAAGGAGGCTTTCAGATGAAAGATATTTTAAAGCATTATTCTAAGTATATACTCTTAGATACACTTGTAGTAGCTACGTTATTTGCAGGTGCTCACGCCATATTATCGCTTTTCCATCTGAAGTTTATAGAATGGGTTTATTATGCGGTAATCGGAATCATAATAATAGGAATACTGTTGGGCATATTTCAATTATTGTTAAAAATACGAAAGAACTATGTGAAATATGTAGCAATATGTGTTGGAGCCATTTGTCTCATACCTTTGACTTATATTTGCATTTTAATATTTGCTTTTACTTATAAACCGATGCATATAGTTGAAAAAGACGGAATCAAATGTGTTGCCTATGTGAGATCCTTTCTACAGGTATATGTTGATTATTATGAATACAAAAATCCACTTATTATAGGTAATGAAGTACTTTTTACCGATTATTTTGGAAAAGGCGGGTTTGATCCATTTGTTGATGGTTACGAAGATGATAGTATGATGGAAGAAAATGCTGCAATGGATGATACTACTGAAATAACTGATGATTCAGAAGACGAGAGAATAGATGATGAAAATATATTTTCTCAACAGGATAACGAGAGTGACACGGCAATCGATGCAGACAATGACGGCTATCCTTTGACAGAAGAATTTCAGCCCTATAAGAAGGAACTAACAGCTGTTGCAACTTATATTAAAGATAACGAGTTATACCATGATGTAAAGGCAGGGAATGAATTCAGCGAGTTTCTGGTATATAATATTTCTGCCAAAGGACATCCTTACGTTAATATTGCGGAGCAGGTATACGAGCAGGATGGCATTTCAATTATAGCAACGCACTACATTATTATTAACGAATCTTATGTTGAGAATGGTTCAAGAGAATATGTTTATCAAATTAAATTTGAAGACGAATCCGGTAATGAAGTAGCTTCCAGGAAGGTTGTGGATTTCTATCTAATAGATACTGAAACATTGGTGATTACTGATGAGAAAACAAATGATTGGCATTAATTCGGGAAAGTACCAGATAATGTACAGAAAGCTGTAATTTAACAACAATTTCCAGTTTGTAGAATTCAAAAATTTAATATGAAATGTGAGATAGAGTGTATGGAAATAATTTATACGTTCTATTTTTTTTGCCTTTTTGAAAAAAAGTGATTAAAAAACTATTGACATTTTGTTACTGGAGTGATCCGGCTGTTTTTCGTAAAGCAGAAGAAGGGGGATTTTGGGTCAGCTTTCCTGATCTTCCTGAATGTATGACGCAAGGCGATAGTATGAATGAAGCTTATGAAATGGCAGTGGATGCGTTGGGGTTGTCTTTGTCCAGCATGGAAGATGAGGGCACCGCGTTTCCAAAGGCATCAGAACTTGACGCGGTGGATTCAGAAGACGGGGTTCTTGTTATTGTAGAATTTGATATGGCGGAGTATCGAAGAAAGAACAGATCTAAGGCTGTAAAGAAGACTCTTAGTATTCCGGAATGGCTGAACAGGTTGCACCGGTGCGAGAGCTGGCTGACTGCTGCCGGATGATACTAAAATGATACTAAGATGTTGGGGTCAAAAGCCCCCAACAATGATGCCAACGGATTGTTTCATGCTACGCACTCCCACAATCCTACCCGCTATTCGCATATCATGGTGCTTACGCCCCACTTTTATGCTCATATCGGGGCGGGTCTCAAGGTCATTCTACCACCAGTGTGCAAGCACACGTGGTTTCAGACCTTTTGCCCCTGGCATCATACTAATATCTTGCGGAAAGTGCAAAAAAGGCGGCAAAATGAAGAGAAAAGCAGGGGAAATGTAAGAAAAAAAGCAGTGAAATAGGGCAAAAAACGATACTTTATAAATTATTTATTGATTTATGGAAAGCCTGTATTTATAATGGAAGTTAGTTGATTTTAGGAGGAAAATGATGGATAACCAGAATAATAAGAACAAAGGTCCGAACAATAACCGGCAGGGATGGGGTATCATTTTATTTACCACGTTACTGATCACCTTTATTGTTATGGGCCTCTTTTCTCTTATGCGGGGAGGAACCCCGGAAGAGATCAGTTATGATAAATTCCTGAAGCTTGTAGACAATAAAAAGGTAGAGTCAGTGACGTTTACAAATTCCAGGATTAATATTGTACTTACGGATTCGGCAAGAAAGGAAAAGCTGAAGGGAACTTTAAAAGAAGTAAAGGATGAGAGTAAAAAAAGCAGTTCATCCAAAGAGTCCACGGAGAAAAGCAGTACTTCTGATTCCTCAAAGGACAGCAGTAGCTCAGCCGGGGAAAATGGAACCTATGATCTGATCAGTCAGCTCCAGGAGCAGATGCAGGACTCCGGAGATACGGAAGAGAAGGATCCTGATTATTATACCGGTCTTGTGAATGATGAAACACTTGTAGAGAAGCTGAAAAAGGGTGGAGTGCAGTTTAAGGCAGAAGTGCCGGATACGGCAGGTTCTCTGATCACGGAGCTGGTCATCACAGTTGTGCCAATCATTCTGATGGTATTGTTGTTCGCATTTTTTATGAAGCGGATGACCAAAGGCGGCGGTATGATGGGCATCGGAAAGAGCAATGCCAAGATGTATATGGAGAAGCAGACCGGAGTCACATTCCAGAATGTTGCCGGACAGGATGAAGCGAAGGAATCCTTGCAGGAAGTTGTTGATTTCCTTCATAATCCTGAGAAATACAGTGGGATCGGAGCGAAGCTGCCAAAGGGTGCATTGCTCGTCGGACCTCCAGGAACAGGTAAAACCCTGCTTGCCAAGGCAGTAGCCGGAGAAGCGGGCGTCCCGTTCTTCTCGTTGTCCGGTTCGGCTTTTGTAGAGATGTATGTAGGTGTAGGAGCTTCCCGTGTGCGTGATCTGTTCAAGCAGGCACAGCAGATGGCTCCATGTATTGTATTTATTGATGAGATTGATGCCATTGGAAAGACCCGTGATACAGCCATGGGTGGAAATGATGAGAGAGAGCAGACACTGAACCAGCTTCTTGCAGAGATGGATGGATTTGATACGAACAAAGGACTCCTTGTCCTTGCGGCTACAAACCGCCCGGAAGTGCTTGATCCAGCCCTGCTTCGTCCGGGACGGTTTGATCGCCGGATTATTGTAGATAAGCCGGATCTGAAGGGACGTGTGGATGTATTAAAAGTCCATGCAAAAGATGTCAAGATGGATGAAAGTGTGAACCTGGAAGAAATCGCACTGGCGACATCCGGTGCGGTAGGATCGGATCTCGCCAATATGATCAATGAGGCTGCGATCAATGCGGTAAAGAATGGCAGACAGGTCGTCAGTCAGAAAGATCTTTTTGAGGCAGTGGAAGTGGTACTGGTCGGTAAAGAGAAGAAAGATCGGATCATGAGTGCGGAAGAGCGGAGAATTGTTTCCTATCATGAGGTCGGACATGCACTGGTCACAGCACTTCAGAAAAATACGGAGCCTGTCCAGAAGATCACCATTGTGCCAAGAACAATGGGGGCCTTGGGGTATGTTATGCAGACACCGGAGGAAGAAAAATTCCTGAATACGAAGAAAGAGCTGGAAGCGATGATCGTAGTTGCACTTGGCGGTCGTGCCGCTGAAGAGATCGTCTTTGATACAGTGACGACCGGGGCATCCAACGATATCGAGCAGGCGACTAAGATTGCAAGAGCAATGATTACCCAGTATGGAATGTCTGACCGGTTCGGACTGATGGGACTGGAATCAATACAGAACCGTTATCTGGATGGAAGACCGGTGTTAAACTGCGGTGAGGCAACTGCAAGTCAGATTGATGAAGAAGTGATGCGGATGCTTAAGAGTTCTTATGAAGAGGCAAAACGTCTTCTGTCTGAAAACCGGGATGCACTGGATCGGATTGCTGCATTCCTGATTGAAAAAGAAACGATCACCGGAAAAGAATTTATGAAGATTTTCCGTGAAGTGAAGGGAATCCCGGAGCCGGTGGAGGGAGAAGACGGAAAAGAGCAGGCTGAATCCGGCAGGATCAATATGAAAGAAGTATAAAAAGGATCATAAAGCAGACGATAAGAGTTATGGAAGAAAATCATTTTAATATTCAGGAAGAATTAAAGAAACTCCCGGGAAGACCGGGAGTTTATATTATGCATGATGAAAAAGATCATATTATTTACGTGGGAAAAGCGATCAGTCTGAAAAATCGTGTACGGCAGTATTTTCAGAGCAGTTATAATAAAAGTGTCAAGATCCAGCAGATGGTGACGCATATCCGCAGATTTGAATATATTGTGACGGATTCAGAACTGGAGGCACTGGTTCTGGAATGCAATCTGATCAAAGAACACAGACCCAAGTATAATACGATGCTGATGGATGACAAAGCGTATCCATTTATTAAAGTAACGACAGGAGAGACATTTCCACGGGTGCTGCTGGCAAGGAGAATGGTGAAAGACAGGGCAAGATATTTTGGACCTTATACGAGTTCCCAGGCGGTGCGGGATACGATTGACCTGATCCATAAACTGTATCACGTCAGGAGCTGCAACCGGAATCTTCCGAGAGATACAGGAAAAGAACGTCCCTGCCTGAATTATCATATTCACCAGTGCGATGCACCGTGTCAGGGATATATTTCCAAAGAAGAGTACCGGAAATCCATTGATGAGGTGATCCGTTTCCTGAACGGAAATTTTGACGGAATACTGAAAGATCTGGAAGAAAAGATGCAGGCAGCGTCTGAGGCACTGGAGTTTGAAAAAGCAATCGAATACAGAGAACTTCTGAACAGTGTTAAAAAGGTGGCACAAAAGCAGAAGATCACGGATTCAAGCGGAGAGGACCGGGATGTGCTGGCGGTAGCGTGCCAGGAGGACGATGCGGTTGTACAGGTGTTTTTTATCCGTGGAGGAAGACTGATCGGACGGGATCATTTCTATCTGCGTATTTCAAAAGGAGAGACAAAGGCGGAGATACTGGACAGTTTCATCAAGCAGTATTATGCAGGTACTCCTTTTATTCCGGGAGAACTGATGCTCCAGGAAGAACTGGAAGAACAGGCATTACTGGAGGAATGGCTGAGTACAAAGCGGGGACAGAAAGTCACGATCAGAATCCCGAAGAAAGGGACAAAAGAAAAATTAGTAGAACTGGCAGGAGAAAATGCACAGCTTGTACTGAACAAGGATAAAGAACGGTTGAAAAGAGAAAAAGGTCGTACAATCGGTGCAGTGAAAGAAATTGCCGCCCTGCTTGGAATGGAACGGATCGTGAGAATGGAGGCCTATGATATTTCCAATACCAACGGATTTGAATCGGTTGGTTCTATGATCGTGTATGAGAATGGAAAGCCAAAACGGAATGATTATAGAAAGTTTAAGATCAAAAGTGTAAAAGGGCCGAATGATTATGCGAGTATGCGGGAAGTCCTTACAAGAAGATTTCAGCATGGACTGAAAGAAAAAGAAGAACTGAGGAAAAAAGGAGAAGATTCTCAGCTTGGCAGTTTTACTGCTTTCCCGGATCTGATCCTGATGGATGGAGGCAGAGGGCAGGTTAATATTGCTCTTCAGGTGCTGGATGAACTGCATTTAAATATTGCAGTCTGCGGAATGGTGAAGGATGACCATCACCGGACAAGAGGACTCTATTACAATAATATAGAAATCCCCATTGACCGGGATTCAGAGGCATTCCGCCTGATAACGCGGATTCAGGATGAGGCACATCGGTTTGCAATCGAATATCATCGGCAGCTTCGTGGGAAAGGACAGGTTCATTCTGTGCTGGATGATATTCCGGGGATCGGATCAGCCAGAAGAAAAGCCCTGATGCGGCACTTTTTAAGCCTGGATGCGATCCGGGATGCGAGCGTGGAAGAACTGGCAAAAATTCCGTCAATGAATCAAAAAGCAGCAGAATCGGTCTATGAGTTTTTACATTAATATGGTATAATAGACCAGTACGCAAGTATAAGGAAGGAGAAACGTTATGGATGGTGTAAGATTAACTGAGATTGTAGAAAAGATGAATCTGAAAAATCTCACTCCCGGAGTGGATATTACCGAGCGTAAGGTTCATGTACCGGATGTCAACAGACCGGCTTTGCAACTGACGGGCTTTTTTGATCATTTTGATCTGAATCGTGTTCAGATTATTGGAAATGTAGAGTGTGCTTATCTTGAGACACTTACGAGAGAGAGAAAAGATGAAATCTATGAAAAGCTTCTGGCACATAAAGTACCGTGTATTGTATTCAGTAATGATCTTCAGCCGGAATCTGAGTTTATAGAGACCGCGGAAAAGAATGATATTCCTGTGCTCGGAACCTGCAAAAAGACTTCCTCTTTTATGGGTGAGCTGATCCGCTGGCTGAATGTGAAGCTTGCTCCATGCATTTCAATTCACGGAGTACTTGTGGATGTATATGGTGTAGGCGTCCTGATCATGGGTGAGAGTGGGATCGGTAAAAGCGAGGCCGCTTTGGAACTGATTAAGAGAGGTCATCGTCTGGTGACAGATGATGTAGTTGAGATCCGCAAGGTCAGTGATGAGACACTGGTGGGTTCTGCACCGGATATTACAAGACATTTCATCGAACTTCGGGGAATCGGTATCGTAGATGTTAAGTCGATGTTTGGTGTGCAGAGTGTCAGAGAGACGCAGAATATCGATCTGGTGATCACGTTGGAAGACTGGAGCAGAGAGAAAGAGTATGACCGGCTCGGACTGGAAGAAGAGTATACAGAGTTCCTTGGCAACAAGGTAGTATGCCACAATATTCCGATTCGTCCGGGAAGAAATCTTGCGATCATCGTAGAGTCAGCAGCAGTAAACCACAGGCAGAAGCAGATGGGGTATAATGCCGCACAGGAACTCTATAAGCGTGTGCAGGAGAATCTTGCAAAAAAGAGACGATAGAAAGCAGGGGGCAGAGAATCCTCCGAAGAATAAAAATTTGAAAAAGGATTGGAGAAGAAGGATGAAGTATTGTTTTGGCGTAGATATCGGTGGTACGACAGTAAAGATGGGGTTATTTGCTGAGAATGGTGATATCAGAGATAAATGGGAAATTGTGACAAAGACAGAAGATGAAGGAAAAGCGATCCTTCCTGATGTTGCAGCAGCGATCAGCGGGAAGATGGAAGAGCATCATCTGACGAAAGAAGATATCAAGGGAATCGGAGTCGGAGTTCCTGCACCGGTTACCGCAGAAGGTGTGGTAAATGGAAGTGCCAATCTTGGATGGAAATATAAAGAAGCAAAAAAAGAACTGGAAGAGCTGACCGGAATGAAAGCCACATTTGGAAATGATGCGAATGTGGCAGCACTTGGTGAAATGTGGAAGGGCGGCGGAGCCGGATGCAAGAATCTGGTAATGGTGACGCTTGGAACAGGTGTCGGCGGTGGTGTGATCGTTGGCGGAAAAATCGTAGTCGGACAGTTCGGAGCCGGTGGAGAGATCGGTCATATGTGTGTGAATTACCATGAGACAAAGCAGTGTGGATGTGGAAGTTATGGATGCCTGGAACAGTATGCATCTGCAACGGGAATTGTCCGTCTTGCAACAGAGAAGCTGGAGTCAGAGACAAGATCAACACTTCTGAAAAAGGAAGAGCTTTCTGCAAAGGCAGTATTTGATGCTGTAAAAGAGGGGGATGAAGTTGCTACAGAGATCGCTACAGAGATGGGCGAGTATTTAGGACATGCACTTGCAAATATCGCAGCAGTGCTTGATCCGGCAATCTTTGTAATTGGCGGGGGAGTTTCCAAGGCAGGAGATGTACTGCTTCCATTTATTGAAAAGCCGTTTAAAGACAGAGCGTTCTTTGCAAGCCAGAATGTAAAATTTGCACTTGCTACATTGGGAAATGATGCAGGAATTTGCGGTGCGGCAAAGATGGTTCTGGGAGATTAAGGGCAGATAGCCGATGCATAATGATATCAAATAAATGAGAAATGAGCCGGAGTTTATGTCTATACGACTAAACTCTGGCTCATTGATTTTTGTCAGAATTACGAATTACGGTGCGGGCTGAACATCCGGTTCAGACGGAGTGGGAACAGTTCCACTGTTATCACCGTTCGTTCCGGAAGGATCATCACCATTTGCAGAGTTATTCGGATCATCAGAATTATCAGGATCTTCAACAGAAGGATCATCATTGGAAGGTTCCGGTGCAACATAATGACCGGAACAACTCTGGGTTGGAGCATTATCTTTTGCAAAATACTCTGTCAGAGAAGGACAACTGCCGGTAGCGAGAAGTCCGGTTCTGGTACAGATCGTCTTCTGAACCACAGAAGAAGGAATTTCGAAATCTTTATATGCAAGACTTTTCGTTTCCTGAATCCGTTCCATGATATTTTTCCACAATTTCTGATGCCAGCTCTGACTCAGGTTACTCATGGTTTTTGATTCATCATATCCACCCCATACGGAAGCTGTATAATATGGTGTATAGGCAGCAATCCAAAGGTCATTACTTTCCTGGCTGGTACCGGTCTTTGCAGCAACAGGCATATTGCTCAGACGAGCCGAACCTCCGGTTCCTCCTGCACCATTTACAACATCCTCCATTGCACTGGTAAGAAGATAAGCGGTGGAGTCTTTGATGACTTCGTGGCTCAGAGGAGTGGTGTTATCCAGAAGAACATTGCCATCATGGTCAAGAATCTGGGTATACAGAGTAGGTTCTATATAAGTTCCACCATTGGCGATCGCTGCGTAAGCTGCGGTCAGTTCTGTATTGTAGACACCGAGAGTCAGTCCTCCGAGTGCTTTTGCCTGGGAATTTTTGTCGGCATCGGTCAGTGTTGTAAATCCGAAGTTGAGAAGATAGTCATAACTCTCAGTTTCTCCTACATAATCCGTCAGAGTCTTTACAGCAAGTACGTTCATGGAATGCTCGATTCCATAGCGGACTCTGGTTGCACCGATATACTTTTTATCCCAGTTCTTAACTTCCTGACCATTCTTGTATTCATACGGTTCATCATCAATCGTAGTAGCAAGGGTCAGCTTATTTTCATTGAGGGCAGGTGCATAGGATGCCAGGATCTTGAAACAGGATCCCGGCTGTCTGTAAGAATCAGTTGCACGGTTCAGGGAAAGACTGGAAGTCTTTTCGCCACGTCCACCGACTATAGCTTTGATCTGTCCGGTATACTGATCCATCACAACGACAGAAGCCTGTGGCTGTGGTGAAAGCTCGATCCGTTCATCTACAGTATCTCCGGCTGCCTCATCAATGTTCAGGGTACTCTTATAGTTGTTGATTGCATTCTGGGCTGCATCCTGCGTACTGAATACGAGAGGATACTGATCCCCGGTTGTACTGGAAATATAGGCTGCAAGCTGTTCTTTACTGTAGTTCTCAGAAGTACCGTCTGTATGATGGACTGTAAGTGCGTAATCAAGTCCCCATTCACTTCCGGCAAGGTAATTGTCTACATTGGCAACTTCCCCATCGCAGATCGACTGGATATCAGCGTCCTGCGTAGCTGTGATCGTAAGTCCGCCACTGTAGAGCAGGTTGTAAGCCTGCGTTTCAGAGTAGCCCTTTTTATTTACCAGATCTTTTACAATCTGCTTGATCAGGGCATCTACAAAATAGCTGTATGGTTTGCTTGTCTGCGTATTGGATGCCGTCTCTAAAATCCGGTCGTAAACATTATCTGCCATGGCTTCGTCATATTCTGTCTGATTGATGAAACCGAGTTTCTTCATATTGTTCAGTACTTTTTCACGACGTCTGGCATTGACATCCGGGTGCTTGACCGGATCATTCCCGGATGGACTCTGGGTAATTCCTGCAATAACGGCACATTCTGAAAGAGTAAGATCTGCAGCATCTTTATTGAAATAACGCTTTGCGGCAGTCTGAACACCAAGACATCCCTGACCGAGATTGATGGTATTCATGTATGCTTCCAGAATTTCTTTTTTTGACATCTGCTTTTCAATTTTGAGAGCAAGATACTGTTCCTGTATCTTACGCTCGAAACGTTCAGAATTTGTCTCATTGACAAAGTTAGGGAATACATTATTTTTAATGAGCTGCTGGGTCAGAGTACTTGCACCTTCTGTGAAATGAAAGCCGTGAGTGACACCTACAACTCCTGCACGGATGATTCCCTGGAGATCAATTCCGTTGTGCTTATAGAAACGTTCATCCTCGATGGCAACAAAAGCATCACCCATATACTTGGAAATTTCGTCATATTTCTTGTATACACGGTTGGAATCAGAATCTTTAAGCTGTTCCAGCACGGTTCCGTTCTGATCTACAATGGATGTCGTATACCCCTGAGGAAGGATATCCTTAGCGGTAACTTCCGGTGTATTATCAATGACATGCTTGACAAACACACCACCTGCGGCAACACCGACGATCCCGAGCAAAAGGATGCACAGAACAAATGCCTTAAATAAACGGACACCGACACGTTTCTTTTTCATTCTCTTTTTAGAAGAAATCCGCTTCTTTCTTCTTGAAAGATTCGATTTTCCATAATTCACGAATAAAATCCTCCTTTTTTCACTTCTATGATTATATCAAACTTACCTTTTTAAATAAAGCTAAAAATAAAAAGTTCATATTTTAAGAAGTAAAACTTAAGAAAATCTTGCAGTTTCATGGGCAGATGTATATCATAGGAGATAGCAAATATGAGAAAAATGAAAAGGAGCAACAGGTGGAAAGTTATCAGACAGTATACAGAGGCGGGATGGGAGAGATTATTGAAAAAAAATCCCGTTTTATAGCAGAAGTTTATCCGATAGAATCTGAAGAGCAGGCAGCTCAGATCCTGGAGGAGACGAGAAAAAAATATTGGGATGCAAGACATCACTGCTGGGCATATGTTCTTGGAAGAAATCCAGCTGCTGAGAGAATGAGCGATGACGGTGAACCGGCAGGGACAGCCGGAAAGCCAATCCTGGAAGTGATCCGGGGCAGAAAGCTGACGGATGTACTTGTTATCGTGACGAGATATTTTGGAGGAACACTGCTTGGAACAGGTGGACTGGTCAGGGCTTATACATCTGCGGCCATAGACGGACTGGAACATAGTGAAAGTATAACCAGAATCCATGGAATTAAACTGTTGATCCGGGCAGAGTACACAGATCTGGGGAAAATACAGTATCTGCTTGCAAGCCGGGATGTGATCCAGTTAGATCCGGTATATACAGATAAAGTGGAGTTGATGGCTTTAGTTCCGGTTGAGCAGATGAAAGGTCTGAAAGCAGATCTGATGGAAGGAACAAATGGACAGGTGGCTTTGGATGAAACGGTGCAGTGCTGGTTTGCACAGACGGAAGATGGTATCCGCATTTTTTCAGAGTGGGTGGAAGAGTAGAGAGAAGGCAGTAATAAAACTCTGTCGATGAGCATGGCAATGCAGAGAGTATGTTACGGGATATGTCACTGGAACTTTTCCGGGTTATTTTGACATAAAAAGAGACCTGCGGTCGGGAAAAATCTCCTGACTGCAGGTCTTTTAACCGTTCCAGTTAACGGAACACTACATATGGATTATGAAAATTCAGGCTCGATCAGACCGAAAGAACCATCTTTTCTTTTATATACTACATTTACTTCATCAGTCTCTGCATTGGAGAATACGAAGAAACTATGTCCGAGCAATTCCATCTGGATGCAGGCATCCTCAGGGAACATAGGCTTGATGCCGAATTTCTTTGTACGAACGATTTGAATTTCGTCATCCTCTGCTGCGTCATCTTCCGTCTCGAAAAATTCTTTTCTGAAGCTATTTCCGGTAGATGTATAGGAAGTAGGATGTCCCTGGCTGCGGGCTACAAGCTTGTTCTTATATTTGCGAAGCTGACGCTCGATGACCTCTTCCACAAGATCAATGGAGACATACATATTATCACTGGTCTGTTCAGAACGAATGATATTTCCTTTTACCGGAATTGTGACCTCGATCTTCTGACGTCCCTTTTCAACGCTGAGAGTTACATTAATTTCTGTCTCAGGAGTGAAGTACCTTTCAAGTTTTCCTAATTTCTGTTCGATAGCATCCTTTAATCCCGGTGTTACCTCAATATTTTTTCCGCTGATAATAAAATTCATGCTGCTCAACTCCTTTGTTCAAATTATACAGAAGAAATGGTGAGTTCTATCTGTATTATGGATATATTATAACATAAACTTCCGCTTCTGTATATAAGAAATCCGGTCAAATTCAGAAAAAACCGAAAATTGACCGGAAGTGTGCGACAATATCTTCTATAATAAAAGGAGGTTTCAACTGCTCGTGCGAACAGATTATTTATTGATCATACTACGCTTTCTCATTCTTGAATCCAGGATTTTCTTCCGGATACGGAGATTCTTAGGAGTAACCTCCAAAAGCTCATCTGTATCAATAAAATCAAGTGCCTGTTCCAGACTTAAAATACGTGGCGGAGTCAGGCGGAGTGCCTCATCAGCACTGGAAGAACGGGTGTTGGTCAGATGCTTTGTCTTGCAGACATTCAGCTCGATATCTTCTGCCTTACCATTCTGTCCGATGACCATTCCAGAATAAACCTTTTCACCTGCACCAATAAAGAGAGTACCACGTTCCTGGGCACTGTAAAGTCCGTAAGTTACAGACTCACCGGTCTCGAATGCGATCAGAGATCCCTGCTTACGGTACTGGATATCTCCTTTATATGGAGCATATCCCTCAAAACTTGTATTGATGATACCATTTCCCTTTGTATCAGTCATGAACTCACCACGGTATCCGATCAGACCACGTGCAGGAATCAGGAACTCAAGACGGGTATAACCTCCGTTGGAAGGTGCCATGTTGCGAAGTTCCCCTTTCCGCTGACCAAGTTTTTCAATGACAACTCCGGTAAATTCATCCGGGACATCAATATAGGCAAGCTCCATAGGTTCTGTCTTCTTCCCGTTTTCATCTGTATGGTAGAGAACTTCTGCTTTACTTACTGCGAACTCATATCCTTCACGACGCATATTCTCGATCAGGACAGAAAGGTGAAGCTCTCCACGACCGGAAACTTTGAAGCTGTCGGCATTCTCAGTCTCTTCTACACGGAGGCTGACATCAGTATTAAGCTCACGGAAAAGACGGTCACGAAGATGACGGGAAGTTACGAACTTTCCTTCCTGTCCGGCAAATGGACTGTCATTTACGATGAACTGCATGGAGATCGTAGGCTCTGAGATCTTCTGGAAAGGAATTGCCTCCGGTTTCTCAGGAGAGCAGAGAGTATCTCCGATGGAAATATCTGCAATACCGGATACGGCAACGATTGCTCCGATGGTAGCTTCTTTTACTTCCACACGGTTCAGACCATCAAACTCATAAAGTTTACCGATCTTGACACGCTGCTGCTTGTCAGGATCATGATGATTCACAACAACCATGTCCTGGTTGACAGCGATCGTACCGTTCTCAACTTTACCAACTCCGATACGTCCAACATATTCATTGTAGTCGATGGTACTGATGAGCATCTGGGACGGAGCTTCAGGATCTCCCTCCGGTGCCGGAATATAGTCAAGGATCGTCTCAAATAAAGGCTTCATATCCTGCTTTTCATCAGAAAGGTCGAGGACAGCAACCCCGGCTTTTGCAGAAGCGTATACAAAAGGACACTCCAACTGGTCATCCGATGCACCGAGATCAATAAACAGTTCGAGAACCTCATCAATCACATCGTCAGGTCTTGCCTCCGGGCGGTCGATTTTGTTGATACATACAATAACCGGAAGGTTCAGCTCAAGAGCTTTTCTTAATACGAATTTGGTCTGCGGCATAGCACCCTCAAAGGCATCTACAACAAGTACAACACCATTTACCATCTTAAGGACACGCTCCACCTCTCCGCCAAAGTCAGCATGACCAGGAGTATCAATGATATTGATCTTAACCCCATTATAATGTACGGCAGTATTTTTGGAAAGAATTGTGATTCCACGTTCACGTTCAATATCGTTGGAGTCCATGACACGTTCTTCTACTTCCTGATTTTCACGGAATACACCGCTCTGCTTTAAAAGCTCGTCAACCAGAGTTGTCTTACCGTGGTCAACATGGGCGATAATTGCAACATTTCTTACATCTTCACGCTTTGTCTTCATAAATTTATACACTCTTTCTTTATCTGTCTAAAATTCACTCATATCTGTAACTTCCTTATTTTATCACAAAAAATGAAATTTACAAGATAGAAATAGAAATAGAGATTGTTCGGGATGCATCAAAAAAGAAAAACAGAAAAAATACAAATAAAATAAACTGTTCAAAATAAACAAAAATAATTTTAAAAATAACGAATAAATGTAAAATTTGTGTAAAATGTCAGTTAGAATAAAGATGGAGACATGTTATTATTATAATAATATAATCTTGTGGAGATTTCGGAACTGTCAATTTGACTGCCAGCCCGGGCAGATGATGGTGACCGGAAGCGAGAAAAAGGAGGAAAAAGATGAGGAAAAGGAAGACGGGTGCGTTAGCTGTATTGCTGGTATTTATGATGGCATTTGCCAATATATTTGGCATGATGCCGGCAATCAGTGTGGCGGCACAGGAAGAAAAGCAACAGGAAGTAACGGTAGAGAGGGCATCAGAGCTGGTATATGGTGAGCAGTATCTTCTTGTCGGAGGAACAGCGGGCAAGACTTCGGGCAGCGAAGATGATCTATACGCAGTGGTTGGTGCAACAACCCACAGTGGCAGCAAAGCAGGCAGTGTACTTGATAAAGTAGAAGTTTCCGGGCTGGATTTTTCAGATGCTGAAAACCAGCTTACAGCACAGGAAACGAATCTGTGGACAGCAGTCGAGGGCGAAAATGGAACGGTTGCACTTTACAATAAGGCTTCAAATAAATATATGCACTTTGAGTCAGGGAACAGAGCTGTGACACTGACAGATGAAGCAACTTATTATGAAGCAGTTCTGACAGATCATCACGCAGCGGGAAAGGCTCTGGCTTTTCGTCTTGGAACATGGTATCTGAACTTTTCCGAAAGCCAGAATGGATTCTGTGCTTACGATGCATCGACCTATTCACAGAATGAGACAAAGGATACAAACCAGTATGCCTTCTATCATGTGAAAAAGGCAGAAGTGTCAACCACAAGCACCGTTACCCGTGCTACAGCGATTACTGCAGGTAAGAAATATATGCTGGTAGGTGGAGATTCCAAGAGCAGTACATATCAGGCAGTTACTGCACAGACTCATGCAGGCAGCAAGGTGAACAGCGTCCTGACGGGAGCGGAGATTGCAGGACTGGATCTTTCAGACCTGTCGAATGAAGTGACAGTAAGTAACGAGTATCTTTGGACAGTGAAGGCCGGCAGTACAGAAGGTACTGTAGCACTTTATAATGAAGCTGCAGGCAAATATCTGAATTTTGCAGAGGGAGCAAGACCGGTTACTTTAGGGGATGAACCTACAGAGTTTGCTCTTGCACAGACAGATCATCATGTGGCAGGTATTGCAGCAGCATTCCATTTGAATAATTACTATCTGAATTATTCAGATAGTCAGAATGGATTCTGTGCTTACGATGCATCGACCTATTCACAGAATGAGACAAAGGATACAAACCAGTATGCATTATATGAAGTGAAATCCGGTGTAACTCCGACTCCAACTCCGGATCCTGATCCGTCAGAGGGAGATGCAAAGGCGACACTTTTGTTCTGCTCTGATTTCCAGACGGGTACAGAAGTATCACCGTATCAGAGCGTATCGGACGTGCCGGAAAGTCTGACTTCTGTTATGACGAATATTTCAAAAGCAATCTATGATGATGGTGTTACAAAGATTGACCGTGTACTGGCAGTAGGAGATTATACAGCATATACAGGACGGTACAATTATGATGCAGATGCGACGATCGGTATTCAGGCATTTAAAAATATCATTCAGAACCGCTGGACGGATACAGATCAGTTCCTGTTTATCCAGGGAAATCATGATCAGGCAAATTATCCGTTTGATGAGGGTGCTAATGAATATGAAGATTATATTGTGTACTGTATCAATACGACTTATAATTCTTCAGAAATGGGTGGATTCCCATGGATGCAGGGAAGTACAGGAAGTGAAGCACAGGTAAAGAAAGCAGCTCAGAAGCTTGGTGATTATCTGGAAGGCTGTATTACAGCCGGAGAGACACGCCCGATTTTCATTATGGTGCATCTGCCACTGCATTTCAGCGGGCGTACAAGTTCTCTTTATGGAAATGGGGATAATCTGTATTCTTCCTATTTGTTTGATGTGATCAATACAGCCGCAGAAGATTTGGATATTGTATACCTTTATGGTCATAACCATTCTAAAGGATGGGACAATTATATCGGTGGTTCACGTGTGTTCAAACGGCCTGGAGATACGATTTTGATCCCGGATCTTACAAAGAAGAGCGGTAGTACAACTGACAGTTATACAAAAGAAGAACTTAATTTTACTTATATGAATGCCGGATATATCGGATATTTCCATGATGCGACAGCAGCAGATGAGCTGACAGCTACCGTATGCCGGATTTATGATGATAAGCTGGTTTTAAGCAGATATTCAGAAGACGGACTGATTGATATTGGATCTGTTGGTAAGAATAATACGAGATATAATGATTCAGCAATGATTCCGGCAACAGAACTGACACAGGCAACGGCAAGTCCGGTTCAGATCGATCTGAATCAGGTAGCTGTACCAAGTGTAACTCTTGAGGCAGCAAGTGGTAAAGTTGGTGAAAAGGTTGCATTGAAGGCAACAGTCAAGCATATCAAAGCATCCTCTTATAAGTGGAGTATAGAAGATCCGGCGATTGCAGATCTGACTGCAGAAGAAAATACAGCAGACGTCTTCTGCAAGAAAGCCGGAAGTACGAACGTAAAAGTTACAGTGACAGATACAGACGGAAATACGACAGTTGGACAGGCGGTGCTGGAAGTAAGTTATGACCAGACTGCAGGTGCATCAGCAAAAATTCAGGATGCGGATGGAAATGGAGTAACAACTGCAGGAAAGAATGAAAGAATGATCCTTAAAGGAGCATTATCTGGAATACCGGAAGTAGTTTCTTATAAGTGGTCAGTATCTGATCCTGAACTTGCAGAGCTTGAAGATGCTGATTCTGCAGAGACGGCTGTAACATTTAAAGGAAAAGGTGAAGTGACCGTAACTCTGCTGGTTACGTATAAAGATGCACAGGGACAGCAGCAGACAGTGACAGCGGATACAAAAGTTACTGTATCGGAAATTCCGACATATAAGCGAGCAGCAGAGATGGAACCAGGAAAGAGTTACCTCATCATTGGTTCTTCAGGAAAAGCTTTAAATGCAGAGATCAGTCCGGTTGGCGGAGTCGCATGTATTGCAGGAACAGAAATGCAGACAGCAGATCTGGGCAACGCAGGTGATGTTATAAAAGGGGAGTATAGTGCGTTACTTTGGACAATCGAGAAAGATGCGAACGGACAGTATACCCTTTATAATAAAGCAGCGAAAAAATATCTTTCTTTAAGTGCATCAGAGCGAAATGTGAATCTGACAGATACGCCAGTGAAGCTGTCAGTAGAAAAAGGAGCATTAAGTAATGGCAGCGGTTTCTGTGTGGCATTTTACAATGGAACAATGTATCTGAACCACTCCAAATCCAAGCAGGCATATTGCGGATATTCAGGTGAGACGGTTACAAATGCAAATAATCAGTTCGCAATTTACGAACTGGTAGGGGGAGAAGCAGTCAAGACTACTTATACGGTTACATTTAACAGCTGGGGTGGAAGTGCTGTAGCTGCCCAGACCGTTGAAAAAGGAGCAAAGGTGACAGAGCCTTCAGCACCGACATTAGAAGGATATACATTTGCAGGATGGTATACAGATGAAGCATGTACCACGCAATGGAATTTTGCGACAGGTGTTGTGGACAGAAATCTGGAATTGTATGCAAAATGGAATGAGATTGAAGTACCGGAGCCGGTGATCGATACAGCAGAGCTTCAGAAACTGGTTGATGAAATGGATCGGGTTGATCTTGAAAAGTATGAGAAGGATGCAGCCTACGATGCATTTGTGGCAGCCCTGCAGAATGCGAAAGCAGTGCTTACAGATCCAGAGAGCGAGCAGGCAGTAGCAGAAGCGAAGGCAGCCCTGACAGAGGCATATGCAAATCTGAAGCTGATCGAGATGCCGGAACCGGAACCGACACCGGAACCGGAACCGACACCGGAACCGACACCGACGCCGGGCAAAGATGATAAGACTCCAGGAACAGATAAAAATGATAAGACTTCAGGAACAGATAAAAATGATAAGACTTCAGGAACAGGCAAAGATAATAAAAATCCTGGAAAGGGAACGACTACAACGACACCGGCTAAAGATAGCAGTAAGGTAGTTCCGACCGGAGACAGTACGGAAGGAATGATGGTAGTTCTGTGCATGATGGCAGCCGCAGCAGGCGTGATCGTGATCAGAAAGAAATCGGCAGAGAAGTAAAAACTTCGGTCAAATGCAACAGAAAAACTGAAAATGAACAGATCAGACGGGAATCTTCCAAAAAGCAGGGAGATTCCCGTTTTTACAGATCCGGACAGAGAGCGGAACCTGCAGGAGACGAATTCTGTCGAACGATTTCCATACTTTCGCCGTTCTATTCTTTTCTGTTTTGTCATATATTTTGTAGTGACTTGAAAATACGTAACAGAAGAAGGGAGAACTACAAATCATGTCAGATAAGATAATTGAGAACAACCAGGTGACGGTCATAGGGGAAGTGGTGTCTGAATTTACATACAGCCACGAAGTATTCGGAGAAGGATTCTATATGATGGAACTGCTCGTAAAGCGACTGAGCAATTCCTGCGACAGAATCCCGGTGATGATTTCTGAACGTCTGATCGATGTAACCAAAGACTGCCGTGGAGAGTGCATCATGGTATCAGGACAGTTCAGATCCTACAATCGGCACGAAGAATTGAAGAACCGGCTGGTACTGTCTGTATTTGCGAGAGAAATCGAGTTTATTGATGAAGAGCCGGACGGGGCAAAGACAAACCATATCCTGCTGGAAGGGTATATGTGTAAACGCCCGGTGTACAGGAAGACACCGCTGGGCAGAGAAATCGCAGATCTTTTACTTGCGGTGAACAGACCGTATGGAAAATCAGACTATATTCCATGTATCTGCTGGGGCAGAAATGCAAGATATGCCTCCAGTTTTGACGTAGGGGAACATGTGCGGGTACTTGGAAGGATTCAGAGTAGAGAGTACGTGAAAAAGCTTTCGGAAACTGAGACAGAGACGCGGGTTGCATACGAAGTTTCGGTAAGTAAACTGGAATGTATTGAGGAATCATGATGGTGATAAAAAAGTGAAGTACCAGAGCAGCATGGAAGATGTGGCATCATGACATAAGACAGGAAAAGGATATCATATATTGAGATAAAAGCTCAAATGTGATATCCTTTTTATTATATAGGGTATCCGAAAGGACTCTGTGAACGTTAAAAGCATTTAAAGGAGGATTTATACAGATGATTAAGATATTAATGCATGGATGCAATGGAAAGATGGGAAGAATGATCACTGAGATCGCAAAGCAGGATCAGGATGTTGAGATTGTGGCAGGTGTGGACAAGTATACAGCAGTTGCCAATGAATATCCGGTTTTTGAGACGATTTCAGAGTGTGATGTGGATGCAGATGCGGTCATTGATTTTTCAAATGCAGGGGCAGTGGATGAACTGCTGGATTATTGTGTTGAGAAGAAACTTCCGGCAGTCCTCTGTACAACAGGACTGTCAGAAGAGCAGCTTGCAAGGGTGAAAGAAGTATCCGAAAAGATCGCAGTGTTAAAGTCAGCGAATATGTCCATGGGAATCAATCTTCTCCTGAAGCTTTTAAAAGATGCAGCAAAAGTACTTGCACCGGCAGGATACGATATGGAGCTTGTTGAGAAGCATCATAATCAGAAGCTGGATGCACCGAGTGGAACAGCTCTCGCACTGGCAGATTCTATGAATGAGGCACTTGGCAATGAATATGAGTATGTTTATGACAGAAGCCAGGTGAGAAAGAAGAGGGATGTAAAGGAAATCGGTATTTCAGCAGTGCGTGCCGGAACGATCGTAGGAGAGCATGAAGTGATCTTTGCAGGGACAGATGAAGTGATCGAATTTAAGCATACAGCTTATTCAAGAAGTGTATTTGCAAAAGGTGCTGTAGAAGCTGCAAAATTTCTCGCAGAGCAGAAGCGTGGTATGTATGATATGGGAGATGTGATCCGTTTTTAATCAGGGATTCAGAGAGTTCTTGTAAAGTTTGCTGAGGGGAAAATAAAAAACAGGCAGGGAGAGCAGGAATGAAAGATTTGGAGACCAGATATTTGGAGCGGCTGTCAGATCTGTATCCAACGATCGCGGCAGCGTCCACAGAGATTATCAATTTGCAGGCCATTTTGAATCTTCCCAAGGGAACAGAGCTCGTGGAAGAGAGCTTTATGATGTGTTGGAAAGTTATGTGAGAAAAGGTTTTTTTGCACTGGACAAAAAGGAGCGTCAGGACGGGCGGGATATCATGTGGTATATCTGGCTCCACCCCGGATTCACCATTGTTTGGAAAGAATAAGATGGCGACGTTTGAACGGTATTTTCTTGCAGAAAAAGAGACGCATGTGGAGAAGAAGAACCCGTATTATGCATTGCTTGAAAATGAAGAGGCAATCGAAAAGGAAAAGGATATTCATTCGGAAATCATGGTCGTGAAGCGGGTGATGGACAGGATACTGGTCGGAGACACTGACGTTGGAAGAGAATTACGGGAACAGGTGGCAGACCTGGAGAGACTGCTTGCGGCATATCGCAGCGGTGAGATCATAGAAAAGGTGTAGATGGAGAAAAGCATGGAAAAAGAATTAAATATACCGGAAGGGACAGAGGTTACAGAACCGCTGAAGATCTATCTCAATGAGATCGGTCAGATTCCCCTGTTGGATGCAGAAGAAGAAAAAGAGCTGGGACGCAGAAGCGTGGACGGTGATGAAGAGGCAAGACGGAGACTGGAAGAAGGAAATCTCAGGCTGGTTGTATCAATCGCCAAGCATTATACCGGCAGAGGGATCCCACTGATGGATCTGATCCAGGAGGGAAATATCGGCTTGATGCGTGCAGTGGAAAAATACGATTTTACAAAGGAGAACCGCTTTTCAACTTATGCATCCTGGTGGATCAAAGAAGCGATCCAGCGTGCAATCGACCAGCAGTCAAGAGAGATCCGTGTACCGGTTCATGTGGCAGAGGCGATGAAGAAAGTTCAGCGTATTTCAAAAGAACTCCAGCAGAGTCTCGGAAGAGAAGCAACACCGGAAGAAATCGCAGAAAAGCTGGGAGATAAGAGTACAGAGGATGTAAAAAATATTTTATCCTATCTTCAGAATCCGGTTTCACTGGAAACTCCGGTAGGAGAAGACGGAGAAAATAACCTGGGAGATATGGTGGAGGATAAAGCTTCTCCGACACCGGAAGAAGCGATGAATCTTCTTGTCCAGAAAGAGGAAGTAAGTGAACTTCTTAATGCATTGAATGACCGGGAAAAGCAGGTGATCCGGCTGCGTTATGGACTTGAGGATGGAAAAACCCATACGCTGGAAGAAATTGGAGAAGAGCTGAAGGTGACAAGAGAACGTGTGCGTCAGATCGAGTCCCGTGCAATGGAAAAGCTTAGAAATAAGGCAGAAAGATAATCGGGGCAGGTCAAAAGGTCTTTCACCCACCTATGAGCAAGTTCATGTGGGCTTAGGCCTTTTGACCCTGGTATCATAAAATAGAAAAAAGTTTCCTGGATGTATAAATATTGAAGAACTTGCAGATAGTAGGAATACAATATTATTGATACAGAAAGGGAGAACTTTTATGAAAAGAACCAGAAGATTTTTAGTCATGATACTTTGTACCTTTGCACTCCTTGGCACAGTTGGATGTGGCAATAATAGTGCTGATAATGCAGCAGATCAGACGATGCAGGATAAAAATGGCACGAACCGGAAAGAAAATGGCAATGTAAATGATGCAACAGCGGGGAACGGCAATGGAGTGATGGACGATGCAGTGGATGATGTGACGGACGGTGTGGAAGATGTGACTGACGGGATTACCGACGGGATCGACCGTGCGGCAGACGATCTGACAGAGGATAACGGAGTACAGAACAATCAGGAAAATACTGATCAGACCGGAAAGAAGACAGACCGGGCAATGGAAGAGAACCGCTAAACAAAGGGAAAGTTTCGGAAAAGAGCCACAGGAATGTAAGAAAATTCCTGTGGTATTCTTTTGAAAATCCTGGAAAAGAAAGAAGGAAGTATGCTATGAAATTCAGACCGTGTATTGATATACATAACGGAAAAGTGAAGCAGATCGTAGGGGGAAGTCTCAGGGATGAAGGAAATCAGGCAAATACGAATTTTACTTCAGAACTGGATGCGGCATGGTATGCCGGACTCTATCAGAAGGACAGATTGAAAGGAGGGCATATCATCCTGTTAAACCCGGAAGGGTCGGAATATTATGAGGAAACAAAGCGGCAGGCACTGGAAGCTTTGCGGGCTTATCCGCAGGGAATGCAGATCGGCGGAGGAATTACGGCGGACAATGCAGCCGGATATCTGGAAGCCGGGGCGAGCCACGTGATCGTAACTTCTTATGTCTTCCGGGATGGCAGGTTTCAGAAAGAGAATCTTGAAAAACTTGTGGCAGCAGTGACAAAGGAGAAGATTGTGCTGGATCTGAGCTGCAGAAAGAAAGATGGAAAATATTTTGTTGTGACAGACCGGTGGCAGAAATTTACAGAAGTAGCACTTTCACCGCAGATACTGGATGAACTGGCAGAGTACTGTGATGAATTCCTGATCCACGGAGTAGACGTGGAAGGAAAAGGAGCGGGGATGGATGACGGTCTGGTAAGAATGCTTGGCGAATGGGATGGAATCCCGGTTACATATGCCGGTGGCATTGGATCACCGGAAGATCTGGAACGGTTTGAAAAAGAGAGCCGGGGAAAGATTGATTTTACGATCGGAAGTGCATTGGATTTATTTGGTGGAAAGATTCCCTATGAATATTGCAAAACTGTGAACAATGTTAACAAGCCATGAATTAGTTGAATTACAGTTCAGATAGTGATAGAATGGATAACATAGTGGCGTCGTATATCGAGATGTCAAAATCAGATTCAGATAAGGAGTAAATTACGGGATATGAACATTATAGAGAAGATTTTCGGAACCCATAGTGAAAATGAGCTGAAGCGTATTTATCCGATCGTAGATAAGATTGAAGCTCTCGGACCGGAGATGGAAGCATTGTCGGACGAAGAACTTCGCGGAAAGACCAGAGAGTTCAAAGAACGTCTGAAAGAGGGCGAGACACTGGATGATATTCTGCCGGAAGCATTTGCAGTTGTAAGAGAAGGTGCCTACAGAAGTATTGGTATGCGTCATTATCGAGTTCAGATGATCGGTGGTATCATTCTTCATCAGGGTCGTATCTCAGAGATGAAGACCGGAGAAGGTAAGACACTTGTGTCCACACTTCCTGCATATCTGAATGCACTGGAAGGCAAGGGTGTTCATATTGTTACTGTCAATGATTACCTGGCAAAGCGTGATGCTGAGTGGATGGGAAAAGTACACGAATTTCTTGGACTGACCGTCGGAGTTGTCCTGAACAGTATGGACAATGATGAGCGTCGTGCAGCATATAACTGTGATATTACTTATGTAACGAATAATGAACTGGGATTTGATTATCTGCGTGACAACATGGTCATTTATAAAGAACAGCTTGTACAGAGAGGACTGCATTATGCGATCATTGATGAGGTCGATTCTGTATTGATCGACGAGGCACGTACACCGCTGATCATTTCAGGTCAGAGCGGAAAGTCTACAGCACTTTATGAGGCATGCGATGTACTTGCACGTCAGTTGGAGCGAGGCGAGGCGAGCGGAGAGTTCTCCAAGATGAATGCGATCATGGGAGAAGAGATCGAAGAGACGGGAGATTTTATTGTTGACGAGAAAGAGAAGACAGTCAACCTGACGGAAGATGGTGTGAAAAAGGTTGAGAAGTTCTTCCATATTGAAAATCTTGCGGATGCAGAGAATCTTGAGATCCAGCATAATATCATCCTTGCCCTTCGGGCTCATAATCTGATGTTCCGGGATCAGGATTATGTGGTGAATGAAGAAGGAGAGGTTATGATCGTCGACGAGTTTACGGGACGTATCATGCCGGGACGCCGTTATTCAGACGGACTTCATCAGGCAATCGAGGCGAAGGAGCATGTAAAGGTAAGAAGAGAGAGCAAGACCCTTGCGACGATCACATTCCAGAACTTATTTAATAAGTATGATAAGAAGAGTGGTATGACCGGTACAGCCCTGACTGAGGAAAAAGAGTTCCGTGATATTTATGGTATGGATGTTATTGAGATCCCGACCAATAAGCCGGTTCTCAGAAAAGACCTGGAAGATGCGGTATATAAGACGAAAGAGGAAAAATACCGGGCTGTTGTAGAAGCAGTTAAAGAAGCTCATGCGACCGGTCAGCCGGTACTGGTTGGTACGATCACCATCGAAGTTTCCGAACTGCTGAGCCGGATGCTGAAAAAAGAAGGAATCCAGCATAATGTGCTGAATGCAAAATACCATGAAAAAGAAGCTGAGATCGTTGCAGATGCAGGTGTGCATGGAGCGGTTACGATCGCAACGAACATGGCAGGACGTGGTACGGATATCAAGCTGGATGATGATGCCAAAGCTGCAGGCGGTCTGAAGATTATTGGTACAGAGCGTCATGAGTCCAGACGTATTGACAACCAGTTGCGTGGACGTTCCGGTCGTCAGGGTGATCCGGGAGAATCCCGTTTCTATATTTCCCTGGAAGATGATCTGATGCGTCTGTTTGGTTCAGAGAAGCTGATGGGAGTATTCAATACACTGGGAGTGGAAGACGGAGAGCAGATCGAGCATAAGATGCTGTCGAATGCAATCGAAAAAGCACAGAAGAAGATCGAGGCGAACAATTTTGGAATCCGTAAGAATCTGTTAGAGTACGATCAGGTTATGAATGAGCAGAGAGAGATCATTTACGCGGAGCGTCGTCGTGTGCTGGATGGTGAGAGTATGAGAGATACGATCTACAGTATGATCACCGAATATGTGGAGAACATGACAGACCGTTTTGCTTCTACAGAAGTTGATCCGGAAGAATGGGATATTAAAGGTTTCGAGATCAATCTTCACGGAGTGATCCCGCAGATGGAACTTCCGTCAGAAGAAGAATGCCGTCAGATGAGACAGAAGGAACTGAAGCATCTGTTGAAAGAACGTGCTGTCAAGGCGTATGAAAGTAAAGAAGCAGAGTTCCCGGAGGCTGAACAGCTCAGAGAAGTGGAGCGTGTCATCCTGCTGAAAGTAATTGATGCACGTTGGATGGATCATATTGATGATATGGATCAGCTCCGTCAGGGAATCGGACTTCAGGCTTATGGACAGAGAGATCCGCTGGTTGAGTATAAGATGATGGGATACGATATGTTCGGTGAGATGACGAATGCCATCGCAGAGACTACGATCCGTACTCTGTTCCATCTGCGTGTGGAGGAAAAGGTAGAGCGTGAGGAAGTTGCAAAAGTAACAGGAACGAATAAGGATGATACATCCGTACGTGAGCCGAAGAAGCGTGAAGAAAAGAAGATTTATCCGAACGATCCATGCCCATGCGGAAGTGGAAAGAAATATAAGCAGTGCTGTGGAAGAAAAATAAAATAATCAGACTGGCAGAAGAGTTGAGATAAAATATGAAAGAGGTGATTAAGGTGGTTTTATTAGATGAATTAAAGTCAAAGCTGACTGCATATGAAGAACCGCTGAAAGATTTGAGGGATTCACTTTGACCTCGCTTCAAAGAAGCTAAGGATCGAAGAATTGGAAAAGAGACTTGAGGAGCCTGGATTCTGGGATAATCCTGAAGTTTCACAGCAGGTAATGAAGGAATTGAAGGGTCTTCAGGATTCTGTAAAAGAGATTGAAAAGTTATATACAGATTATGAGGATATGCTCCTGCTTATTGATATGAGTGCTGGAGAGGACGAAGAAGAGGAGACAGCAGAAGAGGTTGCAGAAGAGTTGCAACAGTTTGAAGCAGTATTTGAGCAACTGCGGATCAGCACGCTTCTGATCGGACCGTATGACCGGGACAATGCGATTGTGACGCTCCATGCAGGAGCAGGCGGAACAGAGGCCATGGACTGGACCGGAATGCTTTACCGTATGTATAGCAGATGGGCAGAAAAGAAGGGGTATGAACTGGAAGTACTGGATTATCTGGAAGGAGATGTGGCCGGGATCAAAGGTGTTACCTTTGAAGTGAAAGGAGAGAATGCCTATGGTTATCTCCGTTCGGAAAAGGGAGTACACCGCCTGGTGCGTATCTCTCCGTTTAACGCAGCAGGAAAGAGACAGACCTCTTTTGCATCGTGTGATGTGATCCCGGATATTGAGGAAGATATTGATATCGAGATCAATGAAGATGAACTGAGGATTGACACGTACCGTTCCAGCGGAGCAGGTGGACAGCACATCAATAAGACGTCATCGGCAATCCGTATTACACATCTTCCGACAGGAATTGTGGTACAGTGTCAGAATGAGCGTTCGCAGCATATGAACAAAGATAAGGCAATGCAGATGTTGAAATCCAAGCTGCTTCTTCTTAAGCAGCAGGAACAGGCGGAAAAAATGTCGGATATCCGGGGTGAAGTCAGTGATATTAATTTCGGAAATCAGATCCGTTCTTATGTTATGCAGCCGTATACAATGGTAAAAGACCACAGGACAAATGCAGAAATCAGCAATGTAGGGGCAGTGATGGATGGAAATATCGATCCGTTTATCAATGCATATCTGAGCATGGATGCAGAAGCACAGAAAGGAAAGAAAGAATGATAAATATAGCAGTAATGGGATACGGTACAGTTGGATCAGGTGTTGTAGAAGTGATTCGTACGAATGGCAGCCTGATCAATGAAAGAGTACAGGATGAGATTTATGTAAAATATGTACTGGATCTCAGAGACTTTCCGGGAGATCCTGTGGAAGAGATTCTGACGCATGATTTTGATACGATTCTCAATGATCCTGAAGTAGCGATCGTTGTAGAGACGATGGGAGGAATTGAACCTGCCTATACATTTGTAAAGAAGTGCCTGGAAGCAGGCAAGAGTGTGGCAACATCCAATAAAGCACTGGTTGCAAAGCATGGTGCGGAGCTGCTTGAGATTGCCCGTGAACGGGAGATCAACTTTATGTTTGAGGCAAGTGTAGGAGGAGGCATTCCGATTATCCGTGCATTGAATTCTTCTCTGACAGCAGACCGTATTGATGAAGTAATCGGAATCCTGAACGGAACAACGAACTACATGATGACAAAGATGTTCTTTGAGGGTGCAGATTATGCAGAAGTTCTGAAGGAGGCTCAGGATAAGGGATATGCAGAGAGAAATCCTGAGGCAGATGTAGAGGGACATGACGCATGCAGAAAGATTGCGATTCTTACATCTCTGATCTCCGGTCAGCACGTAGATTTTGAAAAAATCCATACAGAAGGAATCACAAAGATCACGACAGAAGATATGAAGTATGCCAAGAAACTGAATATGGCGATCAAGCTCCTTGCTTCAAGCAAACGTGTGGGAGATACGTTCAGTGTACTGGTTGCACCGATGCTTCTTTCAGAAGAGCACCCGCTCTGTAATGTAAATGATGTATTTAATGCAGTTTTTGTCCGTGGCAATATGCTTGGAGATGCAATGTTCTACGGAAGTGGAGCAGGTAAACTTCCGACAGCAAGTGCCGTTGTTGCAGACGTGGTAGATGCGGCAAAGCATCTTCACAGAAATGTTGTGACAAGATGGGATGCAGGAGAGCTGGAGCTGATCCCGAATGCAGAGGCAGAGCATCGTTTCTTTGTAAGGGTTCAGGGCAGATCAGAAGCTCAGAAGGAACAGATCAGAGAAGCATTTGGTTCTGTTGAGATTGTGGAGACAGAGGGCCTGGAAGATGAATTTGGATTTATAACAGAAGTAATGACGGAAGGAACTTACTCTAAAAAGGCAGAGGCATTCCCGGAGATTATTCATATGATCCGTCTGGCAGACTGATCGGAAAAGAATATTTTCTGCAGGAAGATCTCTGAAAAAGATCTGTAAGAAAAGGATAAAAGCTGAAAAAGTATAAAAAGAACCGGAATCTAAGGTGATGAGGGATTTCCTCAGTCATCAGAGATTTCGGTTCTTTTTTTGAAAACCAGCATACACTTAATCAAGGATTTTCTTAATGAGTTTCCGATCATCATCAGACGCTTCCCGCAAACGGATGAGAAGTTCGGCCTCCTCTTCAGTCAGATAGATCGTATCACCGGTTGTGATGATCAGCCCGGTATGGTAAGTATTTGCAGATTCTTTTGCAAAAGAATTTTTTATACTGCAGGGAACTGTCAGAAGCTGTTCAATCGAAAATCCATAAAGAGCAGAAAGCTTTGTGAGCATATCAATATTGGGATCACGATGTCCGGTTTCGTAATAGGAGTACGCCTGATGTGTGATATTAAGTTTATCTCCGAGTTGCTTCTGCGTGTAATGATGTTCCTGTCGGAGCTGGAGCAGATTTTTCGCAAGCTGAATATTTGCCAACGCCGTACCTCCCTGCATAAAATCGATAGTAATGTGAATAGATTATACCAAGATTTTAGCTACAGGAATTAAAATGCAACAGAATGTGAAAAATATGCAAAATTCAATAAACTGTTGCAAATACCGGATCTGTCTGCATTATTTTAACTGACTTAAAGTACTGTTGTGGTACAGAGACAGGTGTGTGACATCTTCACCAAGCCAGTCAGGAGCCTGATAGTTACGTGCAGTTTCCTCGTCAGGAAATTCAATCTCTGCGAGAAACAATGGGGCAAGATCGCCTTTAAAAATATCCAGTTCAAGGAAAAGAGAAACACCTTTTTCCCTGAACTGTGGGGAAAGATGACTTTCTTTCTGTGACGGGGATGAATCAGTGACTTCGTCAAGGGGAATGACATACCGTGTCTTCTGGATGATCCTGCCGTCAGCTTTTTCGCGGAGATGCAGATAAGCCTGGCGGTTGAGAGGAAGATTATATTCCTCCCGGATCATAAGCCCTTTGGATTTATAAGTGAGAAAATATTGTTCATCATCTTTACGAATCCGCACGACCGGTCCGGTACAGAGATAGGCCTGCTCCAGTTCACGGTGAGGATAAGCTTCTATTGAAAAAGGAAGAGAGTGCAGGTCTTTGATAAGAAATTTACGTTCGATTTCCATAGGTATGCTCCTTTATAAAAAAAATTCTGATGTTCAGGACTGAAATACAGCTCTTCTCTTTATGATAGTATAGGGAAGAATAAATGTAAACCATTGCATTTAAAGAAGACATTTGTTACACTAATTGCGTATGCAAAGAATGAGGAGGCATAGACATGAAGAAAGCTTATGTATTTCTGGCAGATGGATTTGAAGAAATTGAAGGACTTACTGTCGTAGATGTCCTGCGTAGAGCCGGAGCAGAGGTGGAAATGGTTTCTGTGATGGATAGAAAAGAGATTACAGGAGCACATGGGATCAAGGTAGAGGCAGACCGGATGATCGAGGAAGCAGGAGAAGCGGATCTGTATGTACTTCCGGGAGGAATGCCGGGGACGCTGCATCTGAAAGAGCATGCAGGACTTTGCAGACTGCTGAATCAGGCAGAAAAGAAGGAAAAGCACATTGCGGCGATCTGTGCAGCACCGAGTGTCCTTGGAGAACTGGGAATGCTGAAAGGAAAAAGGGCATGCTGTTATCCGTCCTTTGAAGAGAAACTGAACTGTCTTGAAGTAAGCTACGAGCCGGTAGTGACGGATGGAAGGATCACGACATCTCGGGGAATGGGAACTGCCGTCAGGTTTTCACTGGAACTGGTGAGTGTTTTATATGGAAAGGAAAAAGCAGACGAAATAGCAGAATCTATCGTATATATGTAAAAAATACTGGAAATATGGTGACTTTTATGCTATACTAATGCAATGACTGCGAATGTATAGCTTATTGACGATACATTTTTCAATAAGAAGCTATTTGCTTAATCAAGGAGGAAGAAAATGAGTTTACAGGTAGAGAATTTAGAGCATAATATGGCAAAGCTGACGATCACAGTATCAGCAGAAGAAGTAGAAAAGGCACTTCAGGCAGCTTATTTAAAGCAGCGTAGCAAGATCAGCCTTCCGGGATTCCGTAAGGGAAAAGTTCCGCGTCAGATGATCGAAAAAATGTACGGACCGGAAGTATTCTATGATGAAGCAGCAAATCACATGATTTCTGAAGCTTATGGAAAGGCATATGATGAGTGTGAACTTGAGATCGCTTCCCAGCCGACAATTGATGTTGTCCAGCTTGAAAAAGGAAAAGACTTTATCTTTACAGCAGAAGTAGCTGTAAAGCCAGAAGTAAAGCTTGGCGAGTATAAGGGACTTAAGGTAGACAAGGTATCTACAAGAGTTATGCAGAAAGAAGTAGATGAAGAGATCGAGAAAGAGCGTGAGCGTAATGCCAGAACAGTAGAAGTTACAGACAGAGCTGTTCAGGACAAGGATATTGTTACACTTGACTTTGAAGGATTTGTAGACGGAGTTGCGTTTGAAGGCGGAAAGGGTGAGAATTACCCGCTGACGATCGGTTCCGGTGCATTTATCCCGGGATTTGAAGAGCAGTTGATCGGAGCTGAGATCGACAAAGAGACAGAAGTAAAAGTGACATTCCCAGAGGAATATCAGGCAAAAGAACTTGCAGGTAAAGAGGCAGTGTTCAAATGCACAGTGCATGAGATCAAGGCAAAAGAACTTCCGGAACTGGATGATGAGTTCGCTTCAGAGGTATCGGAAGAGGCAGAGACTCTGGAAGATTATAAGGCAGAAGTAAAGGCTAAGATCAAAGAGCGTAAAGAGAATGAAGGAAAAGAAAAGAAAGAAAACCAGGCTGTAGAGCAGGCTGTTGCTAATGCAGAGATCGATCTTCCTGCACCGATGGTAGATCTTCAGGCTAAGCAGATGGCAGATGATTTTGCACGTCGCATCATGCAGCAGGGTATGAGCGTGGAGCAGTACTTCCAGTTCACAGGACTCAATGAGGAGAAGATGATGGAAGAACTGAAGCCACAGGCTGAGAAGCGAATCAGAACAAGACTGGTTCTCGAAGCAATCGTAGCTGCAGAGAATATCGAAGTATCGGATGAGCGTCTTGATGAAGAACTTCAGAAGATGGCTGATTCTTACCAGATGAAAGTTGAAAAGCTCAAAGAGTTCATGGGTGAGAATGAGAAGAAGCAGATGAAAGAAGATATCGCAGTGCAGGATGCAGTTACTCTGATCACAGAGGCGGCTGTAGAAGAATAAGCAGAGATTCTGTAGGGGTGCACCTGTAATGGGTGTACCCTTTTTAGTGGTGGGCAGGCAATTCCAGATGGAGTGACAGCCCGGTAATTTACAGACAAAGATTCAGACAGGGAGAAGGAAAGAATATGAGTTTAGTACCTTACGTCATTGAGCAGACAAGTCGCGGAGAACGTTCTTATGATATTTATTCAAGACTTCTGAAAGAAAGGATTATTTTTCTCGGAGAGGAAGTGAATGATGTTTCCGCAAGTGTGATCGTAGCACAGTTACTTTTCCTGGAGGCAGATGATCCGGATAAGGATATCCAGTTGTATATCAACAGTCCGGGGGGATCTGTGACAGCGGGAATGGCAATTTATGATACAATGCAGTATATCAAATGCGATGTATCTACAGTTTGCATTGGTATGGCAGCAAGTATGGGAGCATTTCTGCTTTCAGGTGGAGCAAAAGGCAAGAGATTTGCCCTTCCGAATGCTGAGATTATGATCCATCAGCCACTTGGCGGAGCACAGGGACAGGCGACAGAGATTCAGATCGCAGCAGAGCATATCCTCCGTACCAGAAAGACTTTGAACAGTATTCTGGCAGCAAATACAGGAAAGCCGCTGGAAGTGATCCAGACAGATACAGAGCGTGATAACTTTATGTCTGCGGCTGAGGCAAAAGAATACGGTCTGATTGACGAAGTAATAGCAAGCCACTAATAGATTGCAGTATGAGGTGACAAGAATATGGCAGGAAAAATGACAGAAGAGATTGTAAGATGTTCATTCTGTAACAAGACGCAGGCTCAGGTACGCAAGCTGATCGCAGGTCCGAACGGGACATATATCTGTGACCAGTGTGTGGGGATTTGTTCAGAGATCATTGAAGAAGAGCTGGATTATAACGACAGAGGAGCACTGGACGATATCAATCTGCTGACTCCGGAAGAAATGAAAGCATTCCTTGATCAGTATGTGATTGGTCAGGATGAAGCCAAAAAGGTGCTTTCCGTTGCGGTATATAACCATTACAAAAGAATTCTTGCAGAACAGGATCTTGGAGTGGAGCTTCAGAAAAGTAATATTCTGATGCTGGGACCGACCGGATGTGGAAAGACGCTTCTGGCACAGACCCTGGCAAAAATTCTGAATGTTCCGTTTGCGATCGCTGATGCAACTGCACTGACAGAGGCAGGATATGTGGGAGAAGATGTTGAAAATATTCTTCTGAAAGTGATTCAGGCAGCGGATGGAGACATTGAGCGTGCTGAGCATGGAATCATCTATATTGATGAGATTGACAAGATTACGAGAAAATCGGAGAATCCATCCATTACGAGAGATGTTTCGGGAGAAGGTGTTCAGCAGGCACTTCTGAAAATCATCGAGGGAACGGTTGCATCTGTTCCGCCGCAGGGAGGAAGAAAGCATCCGCATCAGGAACTGATTCAGATTGATACGACGAATATCTTATTTATCTGTGGTGGAGCTTTTGAAGGAATTGATAAGATTATAGAGACCCGGATCGACAGAAAGTCGATCGGATTTAATGCAGAGATTGCAACAAAGCATGAATACGATATGGATGTGCTGCTTCAGGAGGCACTTCCTCAGGATCTTGTGAAATTTGGTCTGATCCCGGAACTGGTGGGACGACTTCCTGTGACAGTGTCACTGGATCTTCTGGATCGGGATGCACTGATCCGTATTCTGACAGAACCAAAGAGTGCGATCGTAAAGCAGTATCAGAAGCTGCTTGAGCTGGACGGAGTGAAGCTTGAGTTTGATAAGGATGCACTGCTGGAGATTGCCGATACGACTCTGAAGCGTAAGACAGGAGCCCGTGGTCTTCGTGCAATCATGGAAAATATCATGATGGATACGATGTTTACAGTCCCATCTGATGAGACAATTAAAGAATGCCGGATCACGAAAGAAGCAGTTCTCGGAACAGAACCGCCAAGATATACGCGTGACGGCGAAGAAAGAAAGTCGTTCCTGACATCAGAGAGTGCATAAAAAAGGCGGGCGTGATGGCGAATCCCATCCACCCGCTTTTTTTACGCATGGTAGTCTGTAAGAGGAGAAGAATAGATTCAAATAGAAGGACATAAAAATAAGAACGGAGGAAAAGAAATGGACAGCGTAATGAAAAGCCTTCCGATGGTCGCTCTGAGAGGACTGACGATCATGCCGGAGATGGTCGTACATTTTGATGTGAGCAGAGAACGCTCGATCACTGCGGTACAGCAGGCAATGATGGAAGATCAGAAGATTTTTCTGGTTGCCCAGAAATCCATAGAGACAGAAGATCCGGGACAGGAAGATGTATACAGTATCGGAACAGTTGCCACAGTCCGGCAGGTCATTAAATTGCCGAAGAAAATTGTGCGGGTTCTTGTCTCAGGAGAACAGAGAGGAAGATTGACCGGGATCAGTGAAAAAGAACCGTATCTCAAAGCGGAAGTTGAACTTTTGGAAGAGACAGATTTTGGCATAGAGGATGAGATACAAAAGGAAGCGATGGCACGAAACCTGAGAGAGGTTCTTACGGAATATGCGGACAAAAGTGGAAAAATGTCCAAGGAGGCAGTGAAAGAACTGATTTCGATCGAAGATCTGAAGAAGCTGACCAATGAGATTGCCTGCAGTGTACCATTTTCATATACGGAACAGCAGAAACTTCTGGAAGAACTGGATATTAAAAAAAGATATGAGAAACTTTGCTCGGAACTGACAGATGAAATTCAGATCATAGATGTTAAAAAAGAGATTCAGAAAAAGGTCAAAGAACTGGTGGACCGGCATCAGAGAGAATATATCCTGCGGGAAGAACTCAAAGTTATCCGACAGGAGCTGGGGGAGGATTCAGGTATTTCTGATGCAGAAGAGTTTGAAGAGGCGGCAGCAAAGCTTGAAGCACCGGAAGAGGTAAAGGAAAAGCTGAAACGTGAGATCAGCAGATTCAAAAATACGATCGGATCACAGGCTGAAAATGGAGTGATCCGTACCTATATTGAGACACTTCTTGAAATGCCGTGGGAAAAGCGTTCCGAAGAAAATAATGACATTCAGTATGCCCGGAAAGTGTTGGATGAAGATCATTACGGAATGGAGACCGTGAAAGAGAGGATTCTGGAGTCACTGGCAGTCAGAACGCTGACCCGGAGAGAAGAAAGTCCGATCCTCTGCCTGGTAGGTCCCCCGGGAACAGGTAAGACTTCCATTGCAAGGTCGCTGGCAAGGGCAACGAATCGGCCTTATGTGAGGATTTCCCTGGGAGGAGTCCGGGATGAAGCGGAGATCCGTGGGCATAGAAAGACGTATGTGGGTGCAATGCCGGGAAGGATTGCAAACGGAATCCGCAGTGCGGGAGTCAAAAATCCGGTACTTCTTCTGGATGAAATTGACAAAGTAAGCACAGACTACAAGGGAGATACATTTTCTGCTTTGCTGGAAGTTCTGGATTCAGAACAGAACAGCCGGTTCAGGGATCATTATCTGGAAGTACCGCTGGATCTTTCCGAAGTAATGTTCATTACGACTGCCAACAGTCTTCAGACAATCCCGCGTCCGCTGCTGGACCGCATGGAGATCATTGAAATCAGTAGTTATACAGAAAATGAAAAGCTGCATATTGCCCAGGAACATCTGGTTCCGAAGCAATTGGAAAAGACAGGACTGACAGAACAGCAGCTATCTTTCAGTAAAAAAGCAATCTGGAAAATGGCACATAATTATACGAAAGAGGCAGGAGTCAGACAACTGGAACGTAAGATCGGTGCTGTCTGCAGGAAAGCGGCAAAAGAGCTGCTGATGACAGAAAAAGAGAAGATCGCAGTAACAGACCGGAATCTGTCCAGATTTCTTGGAAAAGAAAAGTATACGTATCAGATGGCAAATGCAGCACCGGAGGTCGGAATTGTGCGTGGACTTGCATGGACAAGTGTAGGAGGCGATACCTTGCAGATTGAAGTCAATGTTATGCCGGGAAAAGGTGAGATCATGCTGACCGGAAAGCTGGGAGATGTCATGAAAGAATCGGCAAGAACGGGAATCAGTTATATCCGTTCTGTAAGTAAAAAGTATGCGATTCAGGAAGATTTCTTTGAAAAGCATGATATTCATGTGCATATTCCTGAAGGAGCGGTACCGAAAGACGGACCGTCAGCAGGAATTACAATGGCAACAGCCATCCTCTCCGCAGTGACAGGAAAGAAAGTACGTGCAGATCTTGCAATGACAGGTGAGATCACACTTCGCGGAAGGGTTCTTCCGATCGGAGGCCTGAAAGAAAAACTGCTTGCTGCGAAAAATGCAGGAATACATACGGTACTTGTGCCGAAAGAAAATCTGGCAGATGTAGAAGAACTGTCAGTGGAGATTACGAAAGGACTGGAGATCATTCCGGTAGAGAGCATGAATGAGGTGCTGAAAACGGCACTTGTAAGATAAAGGAGGATCTTATGGTAATTAAAAATATTAATTTGGAAACTGTCTGTGGAATTACAAGTGTTCTGCCGGAAAATGACAAGCCGGAGATCGCATTTGCAGGGAAGTCAAATGTTGGTAAATCTTCATTGATCAATGCACTGATGAACCGGAAATCCTATGCAAGGATTTCGGCAACACCGGGAAAAACGCAGACGATCAACTTTTATAATATTAATGATGAAATGTATCTGGTAGATCTTCCCGGATATGGTTATGCGAAAGTATCCGAGCAGGAAAAAGCTCAGTGGGGAAAGCTGATCGAACGTTATCTGCATACATCCGGTCAGCTTCGGGCGGTTTTCCTTCTGATCGATATCCGTCATGCACCGTCTGCAAATGATAAGATGATGTATCATTGGATCGTAGAGCAGGGATATCAGCCGATCATCATTGCCACAAAATTAGACAAGATCAAAAGAAGCCAGGTACAGAAATGTATCAAGATCCTAAAAGAAGGACTGGAACTTGTTCCGGGAACAAAAGTGATTCCATTTTCTTCCCAGACAAAGCAGGGAAGGGATGAGATATGGGATCTGATCGAGACAGAATATCTGAATCAATCTGAGGAGGCATAAGCATGGAAAACAGACGCCCATACTGGCAGGTCGCAGTCAGCCTTTTATTCAGTATCCTTGCCACGGCAGCGTTTATTGTAATCGGGATCAGACTGATCGGATTTCTGATGCCGTTCGTGATCGGATGGATCGTTGCCAGTATTGCGACACCACTTGTAAACTGGTTGGAGAAGAGAATGAAGATTGTCAAAAAGCTGGGGTCGGCACTGATCGTGATCCTGGTACTGGCGGCAATCATTCTGGTCAGCTATTTTGCGGTCAGCCGTCTGGTGACGGAAGTGACGGGGCTGATCCGGGATTTCCCGGATCTGTATGAGCAGACAGAAACAGGGTTGGAAAAAATCGGTCAGACACTGTCGGGCGTCTTTGTGCGTCTCCCGGAAGGGATTCAGAACGGATGGACATCACTGGTTGAAAATCTGGACGATTATATGGGCAATCTGATGAGTAAGGTCAGTGAACCGACAGTTACGGCAGCAGGAAATGCAGCGAAAAAGGTTCCTTATATGCTGGTATCGTTTATTGTGATGATCATGTCGGCTTATTTTTTCATTGTGCAGAGAGAAGATGTCATTCACTGGATGAAAGGGATCGCACCAGAGGCTGTGACAAAAAGAATGGCTATGGTGATGGACAATCTGAAATATGCAGTGGGAGGTTATTTTAAAGCCCAATTTAAGATCATGGGGATTGTGTTCCTGATTCTGCTGGCAGGACTTGGGTTTTTAAAAATCCATTATTTTGTCCTGATCGCTTTTCTGATTGCATTTCTTGATTTCCTTCCATTTTTTGGAACGGGAACCGCTATGATCCCATGGGCGGTGTACGAAGTTTTTATGGGAGAATATAAGGTGGCGGCAGCATTGCTGATCATTTATGTGGTAACGCAGGCAGTACGGCAGTTGATCCAGCCCAAGCTGGTCGGTGACAGTGTGGGACTGAATCCACTGGTTACATTATTACTTTTATATATCGGATACCGGGTTGGCGGAGTGATCTGGATGATCCTTGCAGTGCCGGTCGGAATGGTAATCATTAATATGTGCCAGGCAGGAGCATTTGATTATATTTTTGATGATGTAAAGATTCTGACCAGGGGAATCCTGGGATTGCGGCAGGAGCAGCAGACAGAAAAAGAGCAGCTTGTGAAAGCAGAACAGCAGACAAAAAAGGAAGAATTGACTGAAGAGCAGAAAAAAGGAACGGAAAGTACAGGAAAATAAATAAGAATAGAAGAGAAAGAAAAAAGAAAGAGGATTGTGAGAATGAGTAAATATGACGTAATTATTATCGGAGCAGGACCGGGAGGGATTTTTGCAGCGTATGAGCTGATGCAGAAAGCCCCTGAACTGAAAGTGGCAGTTTTTGAAGCGGGAAATCCGCTGGAAAAAAGAAAATGTCCGATTGATGGCAAAAAGGTGAAAAGCTGTATCAACTGTAAGACCTGTGCGATCATGAGCGGATTTGGCGGAGCAGGAGCGTTCTCTGACGGAAAATATAATATTACGAACAGCTTCGGTGGTACACTTTATGAGTATATCGGAAAAGAAGAAGCCATCAGACTGATGGAATATGTAGATGATATCAATGTAGAATTTGGCGGGGCAGGAACAAAAATGTACTCCACTTCCGGTACACACATTAAAAAGCTGTGTATGCAGAATAAGCTGAATCTTCTGGATGCATCTGTACGTCATCTTGGAACAGATATCAATTATGTGGTACTTGAAAATCTGTATGCAAAATTAAAAGAAAAAGTGGAGTTCCGGTTTAACTGTCATGTAGACCGTCTTGAGATGAAAGAAGACGGATACTGTGTGGTTACTAAGGACGGAGAAGATGAATGTGAGAAATGTATTGTTTCCGTGGGAAGAAGCGGAAGTAAATGGATGGAGCAGGTATGTAAGGATCTGAAGATCCCGACGAAATCCAACCGTGTGGATATCGGAGTGCGTGTAGAACTTCCTGCCGTGATCTTCTCCCATCTTACCGATGAGCTTTATGAGAGTAAGATCGTATACCGTACGGAAAAATTTGAAGATAAAGTCAGAACTTTCTGTATGAATCCGAATGGAATCGTAGTAAATGAAAATACAAACGGAATTGTAACGGTTAATGGACATAGTTATGAAGATCCTGCAAAGCAGACGGAAAATACAAACTTTGCATTGCTTGTAGAAAAGCATTTCTCAGAACCGTTTAAGGACAGCAACGGATACGGTGAAAGTATTGCACGGCTTTCCAATATGCTTGGGGGAGGAGTCCTGGTACAGCGTTTCGGAGATCTGATCCGTGGAAGAAGAAGTACACCGGAGCGGATCGCCGAGAACTTTATGACACCGACCCTGTCTGCAGAGCCGGGAGATTTAAGTCTCGTTCTTCCAAAGCGTATCCTTGACGGAATTATTGAGATGATCTATGCACTGGACAAGATCGCACCGGGAACTGCAAATGATGATACACTGCTTTACGGAGTGGAAGTGAAATTCTACAATATGGAAGTACAGTTGGATGAACATCTTGAGACGCTGCATAAGGGGTTGTATGTGATCGGAGACGGAAGTGGAGTGACCCATTCTCTGTCTCATGCATCTGCAAGTGGAGTTTTTGTGGCAAGAGAGATCGCAGAGGAGAGTCGGTGTTAGAACATTTCCGGGAACATCAGTAAAAGCACTGGATCAGATCACGTTTGAAAGGAGATACTAAAATGAAGATAGAAAAAGTAGCAGTTCTCGGAGCAGGAGCAGTCGGCTCCTATGTGATCTGGGGACTCTCCCAGAAAAAAGAGATCCGGCTGGGTGTGATCGCAGAAGGTGAAAGGGCAGAACGTCTGAAAAAGGGATGCAGGATTAATGGAGTCACGTATAATCCCGAAGTATGGACACCGCAGGAGGCACAGGGGGTGGATCTGCTGGTTGTATGTCTGAAGTATGGTGCTTTACCGGAAGCAATGGGCAGCATCCGTACGGCAGTGGGAGAAAATACGACGGTAATGAGTCTGATGAACGGAGTGGACAGTGAAGAACTGATCGCTGCAGAGATCGGGGCTGCACCGGTATTGCCTTCCCTGATCAAGGTGGCATCCCATCAGGAAGAGGATGGATATCATTTTGATCCTGAGACAACGATTGGTATCATTTTCGGCGAGGGTGAAGCACCGTATCAGAGCGAACGGGTGCAGGCGATCGAAGAATTATTGAAAGATACGGGAATCCATTATCGTTCCACAGAACAGATTCAGGCAGAAATATGGAGCAAGTTCCGTCTGAACGTATGTAATAACCTTCCACAGGCAATCCTTGGTGCAGGTGTGGGATGCTACAGAGACAGTATCCACATGAAGGAGATCAGTAATGGACTCCGCAGAGAATTAGAAGCCGTGGCGAAGGCAAAGGGGATCGATCTGAAGGCAGCGGATGATTCATCCAGTCGTGGAAGTGAAGTTCCGCCAACTGCGAGATATTCTACCTTGCAGGATTTAGATGCGGGAAGACATACTGAGATCGATATGTTCTCAGGAGCATTGATGCGTATGGGAAAGGAACTGGGGATTGCAGTTCCGTATAATGAGTATACGTATCATATGATCAAAGCACTGGAAGAAAAAAATGACGGAAAATTTGATTATGGTGGGAAAAATGAAAAAGCCACCTGCTCAAAATAGGCAGATAGCTGAAGAAAAATGATAGTTCTGAAAGATCAGAGAAAGCGGTCGAGTTCTTTTTCGACTGCTTTTCTTTTTTGGGGCATTGGATGATCCAGGGACAGCCGACATCGTTTCCGAGAACCACCGGAATATCATGTTCCAAAGCGGCTTTGGCACAGTCGATGATTCCCTGAAAGACAACATTTTCATTATACTGTTCGACTTCCAGCAAATCTGCAGAGAACAGAAGTAATAGAGAATATGGAAGAAAATGAAAAAATGATTTTAAATTAAAAAGCTGTAAAACTTTGCGTTGAATTTTACAGCTTTTTGTGTATAATGTAAGTAGCAGAAAAATATGAAATCAAGGAAGGAGCTGAAAGAATATGGCAAGTATTTTACCAGTATCTGATTTAAGAAATTATAATGAAGTCCTAAAAAATTGTCATAAAGGCGAGCCAGTGTATCTTACAAAGAATGGCAGAGGTCGTTTTGTAGTTATGGACTTTGAGGATTATGAACGTGATCGGGCAGAAAAGAAGCTCTTGATGAAGCTGCAAGAAGCAGAAGAAGCAGTGAAAGACGGCGAAGGATGGCTTGATTTGGATGAATTGAAAGCACTCGTGGGGGAATAGGATGTTAAAATTGAGGATTAACCCGATTGTTGCAAAGGATTTAAAAAGCATTCGGGATTACATTGCTGAAGATAACGAGGAGAATGCGGCAAAGACCATAAAGGAGATTTATGGCAAATTCGAAAATCTTCAGATGTTTCCTGGAATGGGTTCGGATCTTTCAAAACGAGTCAGCTTTTGGACAGACTATAAGTATGCGATATGGGAAGATTATGTGATTATCTACAAAGTAGATAATGAGTATGTAGAAATTTATCGTGTAATCAACCGGTATCAGGATATTACGAGAATCTTTGATTGATAACAGATATTTGATAACAAATTGATAACACCGTTCAGTACAGTCTGTGTACTTAGGACAGTGGAACACATATAAAAACAGATAGAACCACGCCTATACAAATTTGCAAAAAAGTATGATCTGCTGGAAGTTATGCCGGCAATGTGCAACCCGGATTTTACGGGGATGGAACTGATTCATGCTAAATTGATCCGTAAAACTACCTGTTCTAATGGATGCCGGTGCGATTATACAATCTGTGGTGATCAGAATCCCTGTGCAATGGAACATCCTGAATATCAGGATGAGCAGGGCTACCGGAGAAACCGGTGATCTGTTACCGGAGGATTCAGGAAAGATCCTGGAAGAAGGAAAAATCACAGAAAAAGGGAAAATTCTGAAAGAAAAATTATGGAAGATCAATGAAAAAGAGAGGCCTCTCTTTACCGGATATCCGGTGAGGAGAGGTCTTTCGGGTTCAATATTCCATTAAAGCGGCTTAAGAAGGTTATGGTTGTAATGGCAGCCGCCAGGATATCACTGACTGGTTCTGCAAGGAAAACTGCAAATACCTTATTAGATAAAAAGAGCGGCAGGATAAAGATGAGAGGGATCAGTAGGATCAGTTTTCGCAGGCATGCAAGAAGCAGAACAGCCCAGCACAGGGTCGTAAAAAAGACGCAGGCTTTAAACTTGGTAAAAAGGCTTCTTTTACCCGCTTTTTATTATTGGTACCGAAGTTGTAACTTGTGATCAGCTGACCTCCCTGGCAGATCCCCTGCACAGGCATTGTAACAAGCTGGCTGACACTGGTAATGATGGTCATTGCTCCAACTGCCAGGTCGCCACCGTACCTTGAAAGGCTGGAGGTGAAACTGATGGAGAGGATACTTTCCGTGGAGAGCATGACGAAAGTGGAAATACCAAGTGCCAGGCAGGGCAGGATAATGTCTCTGCGTAACCGGAAATTTTCTTTCCGGAGATGGAGAATGGTTTTCTTTCAGGTCAGGAAACGGAGGATCCATACAGCTCCGACAGCCTGACTTAAAACGGTGGCAAGTGCCGCACCTCTTACACCGAGATCCAGTACAAAAATGAAGATTGGATCAAGGATAATATTGATCACTGCACCAATAACGGTGGTGAGCATACTGATCTTTGCAAATCCCTGTGTTGTAATGAACGGGTTCATTCCCATAACGATCAGTACAAAAATACTTCCAAGGATGTAGATGCGGGAATAGGCAACGGCATAAGGAAGTGTCTTACCACTTGCACCGAAAAGGGTCAGCATCTGTGGGGCAAAAATAAAGAAAATAAAGGTCAGTATAACTGCCATGATAATAAGAAGAGAAAAGCAGTTCCCAAGGATCTTTTCTGCAGTCCTGTTATCCTTTTTCCCCATGGAAATCGCGGCACGCGGAGCACCTCCCGCACCGGCAAGCATGGCAAATGCATTGATCAGCATTAAAATGGGTGTGAATAAACCGCCACCGGTGAGGGCAGAAGCACCAACTCCCGGAATATGTAATTGGGCATGGAAATACGTTGAAGTGCAAAGAAGAAGCGGAAAAATATGTAACAGTGTAAGTAAGGATGTTCTTTAAAATGACAGGGTAACAAAAATGGAGAAGATATAGAGGATGGTAATAAAATAGGATATATCGCACATAAAGATGGTGAATATGGAGTATACAATTCCTGAAAATAGACTTGACTTTTAAATATTACAAGCGTAAGATTTAAGAAGCAAAAAGATTAGAAGAAAGGAATATCTATGAAAAGAAGATGAAAAAAGCAGATACAGTTACGCTTTCGTATGAAACATCATGTAATACAATTGCCGGAACAATACAGATTCCAACGAGCTTACAGTAGATTATACTCCCGGAAAGCAGGAGACAGCAAGAGAAGATTTCAATAACAGCAGAAATTATGTATAATTATATGATGTCGGGGTCAAAAGCCCCCGACTTTGATGCCTACGGATTGCTCCGTGCTACGCACTCCCACAATCCTACCCAATATTCGCATATCGTGGGATTATCATCCCACTTTTATGCTCATATCGGGGCGGGTTCTAAGGTCTTTCACCCACCTATGAGCAAGCTCATGTGGGCTTAGACCTTTTGACCCTGGCATCATTATGTTGTAGGTACAAAAATAGTGTGACAGCGAGGTAGAGAAAATGGAAAAGCAGATAAAAAAGATTTATGAAAAGCAGAAAAAGGGACGCATCAGGATGATACGGAATGTGCTGTTGATTTATGCAGCATTGATCTGTGTGGTGAGTATTTTTAAAGGAAATCCGTTCCCGCATCAGGAGACAGTACTCTTTTTCGATGTGAAGCAGCCGGGCTGGGTCACGACAGATCCCTGGCTTCTGTGGATTTGCGTGGTGGTTGATCTGATCGCAGGTATATTCATTTTAATCAAGGGCATTCTCAGAGATTTTTCAAAAATTGACCGGATTCTGTCAGAGCAATGTGATGCAGAAAAATATTCAGAAATGCTGGAAGGGATGATAAAGTACGGAAAGAGTCTGGATTATCATAGATTTCAAAAAAATGTCATGCTGATAGCTGAGCCTAAATATGTAGTTGCACTGATCATAAATGGGCAGTTGCAGAAGGCAGAAGAGTATATAAAGAATGAATGGCAAGGAAAAAGAGAGGGACGTTCCTGGCAGCAGGTCATGACGAATCTCGAACTGGCGAAGAAATATCAGGAGAAAGATGCGGCAGGTTATTCGGCTACATTAGAAAAAGCAGGGAAAGTATTTCAGAAGAATCCGCTGTTAATGGCAAAAAATTTGATGCTGAAAGGTGAAGATGAGGCAGCAGTAAGATTACTGGAAAATGATACGGAAAAGCTGCCTTATTATGAGGTTACACGCAGATTCCTGCTGGGAGTATGTTACTACCGAATCGGAAAAGAAGAGCAGGGAAAAGAATGTATGAAATATGTAATTGGGCATGGAAATACGTTGAAATGCAAAGAAGAAGCGGAGAAATATGTAACCGTGTAAGTGAGGATGTTCTTTAAAATGACAGGGTAACAATAATGGAGAAGATATAGAGGATGGTAATAAAATGGGATATATCGCACATAAAGATGGAGAAAGAGTACAGACTGTAAAAGAACATTTGGAAGGAACGGCAGAGAGAGCTGGGAACTTTGCAGAAAAGTTTGGAAAAAGAGAATGGGGCTATTGCTGTGGAATGCTGCATGATATCGGAAAATACTCGAAAGAATTTCAGAAAAAAATACAGGAGAATACAAATGATAAAGTGGATCATGCTACGGCAGGAGCTCAGGTCTGTAAAGAACTTGGAGGTTATTATCCCATTCTAAGTTATTGCATTGCAGGTCATCATGCTGGACTGCCTGATTATGGAAATACTGCAATAAGTTCCAGCTTATGTGGAAGATGGAAGAAAAAAATCTGCGACTATCAGGATTATAAAGATGAGGTCGAAATTCCAGATCTGGATACGGAACCGATTACATTTAAAGAAGACAGAAATATGGATTTTTCACTGGGAACATTTATCAGAATGTTGTATTCATGTCTTGTAGATGCAGATTTTCTGGACACAGAATCATTCATGAAAAATGGAGATACAGGAAGAAATTCGGGAGAGACCATGGTAACTTTACAGAATAGATTGAAAAATCATATTTCCGAATGGTTGAAAAATACAGATGCAGACACAATAAATGGTCGAAGAACAGAGATATTGAGTCATTGTATAAAAGAGGGAAAGCAAAAAGAAGGGATTTTCCGTCTTACAGTGCCAACAGGGGGTGGAAAAACTGTTGCTTCTCTTGCATTTGCTCTGGAACATGCGGTAAAGAATCATAAGGATCGTATCATTTATGTAATTCCATATACAAGCATTATTGAACAGAACGCCCAGGTATTTCGAGAAATACTTGGTGAGGAAAATGTTCTGGAGAATCATTATAATGTAGATTATGAAAGCTCAGAAGAATTTAAACCGATGCAGCTTGCAAGTGAAAATTGGGACAAGCCTGTTGTGGTAACAACAAATGTACAGTTTTTCGAATCATTATTTGCAAATAAATCCTCGAAATGTAGGAAGATACATAATATTGCGAACAGTGTTGTTATATTCGATGAAGCACAGATGCTGCCGATGGATTATCTGAAACCTTGTATAGCGATGCTTCAGGAATTGGTGGACAGTTATTCTGTCAGCATAGTATTATGTACTGCAACGCAGCCGGCATTAGATTCGTTTTTTTCTAAAAATGAGTTAATAAAAGAATTATGTCCAAGAATGGAAGAACAATTCCTTTTTTTTAAACGCGTAAATTATCAGAATCTGGGAAGGATACGAGAGGATGATCTGCTTGAAAAACTGAAGAAGGAAAATAATGCATTATGTATTGTAAATACGAAAAAAGCAGCACAGATGATTTATAAAGAATTACAAGGAGAAGGAATCTATCATCTGTCAACAAGTATGTATCCGAAGCACAGAAAACGTGTGTTAAAGAGAATAAGAGAACGATTAAAAAATAATGAGAAATGCATTGTGATTTCTACAAGTCTTGTAGAAGCAGGAGTAGATTTAGATTTTGCAACAGTGTATCGTCAGATAGCGGGGCTTGATTCTATGATACAGGCAGCGGGAAGATGTAACCGTGAAGGAAAAAGAGAATTGTCAGAAAGCATGGTTTATATATTTGACTTAGAAGAGTCTTATAGTGTACCAAACCAAAGGCAACAGATTGATGTATCCAAAGGGATTTTACAGGATTATACTGATATAGCAGATTTAAAAGCGATTCATGATTATTTTACAAGACTATACCACTATAGAGGCACAAGTCTGGATAAGAAAAAGATTATGGATGAATTTCAAAAGATGGAATGTAATTTCGCAGAAGTTGCAAAGGAATTTAAATTAATCGAAGAAAATACAAAGACTATATTTATCAACAGGGAGCCTGAAGCAGATGAATTATTACAGGAATTACGAATTAAAGGAGTAACGAGGGAAAGAATGCGGAAAGCAGGACAGTATTGCATTCAGATATATGACAATGCAAAATCAGAAAACAGCTTTTTCGACAGATTGAATGGAGCAGGTATGCTCAGACCAGTATCAGAAGAGATGCAGGATTTTTATGAGTTGGTTGATGGAGAGCAGTATTCAGAAGAATATGGACTGGATTTTTCATTAGAGGATGGAATGGCGTTCTTTGTGTGATATGGATTGTGGATTTTGAGAAACACACTTTGCGAGTTCCTCAAGTTACCGAGGCAGTTGCAAGGTCTTTTGTGTGCTAGTACAGATTTTGGCTCATTGCTTACGGAAATAAAGAGAGGGGACTGTCGCGACAACCCCCTCAGCTTTTTCATTAAAAATACCATTATTTCAATCCACTGGAATACCAGACAACATAAGTATAAACGGTTATAGGAAATATTTCAAGAAAAAGTATTTTCAATGGAATTTAAAATGAATAAAAGATGTTGATTACCAAAATAAACTGTAGTATAGTGATTTTATAAAGAATGAAAATAGTATAAGTAGATACTATATTTTTAGTAAATAGAGTTTATAGTGTAATTTAGCAATTTTATGTAATCGGAAGGAGGAGAAGAATTTTGATTTTGTACCATGGAAGCAAAGAGATTGTAGAATTTCCAGAGATAAGGAAAGCAGTGTATAACAAAGATTTTTATTTCGGCTTTTATTGTACCCGGATGCAGGAACAGGCGGAACGATGGGCAACTCGTTACGGACGCAAAGGATATGTGAATTGTTATGAATATATACCGGATAAAAAATTAAAGTATTTGATCTTTGAAGAAATGACAGAAGAATGGTTGGATTTTATTGTTGCCTGTCGAAGCGGACAATCGCATGATTATGATATTGTAGAGGGACCAATGGCGGACGATACCATTTATAATTATGTACAGAATTTTATAGATGGGAAAATATCAAGAGCTGCCTTTTGGGAACTTGTTAAATTCAATCATCCGACACATCAGATCAGCTTTCATACGATATCAGCATTAGATACATTACAGTATGTAGGAAGTGAGGCAGTAAATGGGAACAAAAAATAATAATAATTTATTTTTTACGTGCAGTCTGATTGAATATATGGGACGTTTAAAAAAGAAAACCAGATGTGAAATAACAGAGGCCCTGGGCAAAGAGAACATAGACAGAATCTATGAATATGCGGATGTGCTGCACTGTGAACCAATTGAAAAGGTTGCACATGAATTCGTAACCGAATGTAAGATCACAACAGGAAATTTTGATAATGTAATTGAGTGCCGTTATAGAATTCCTGATTATTGGGATATTGGTGAAGTGTATGAACGCCTGATAGAGGATAGTTATAAAGATTCTGATATTTTAAAAGGGTTATGGGAAGTTTATCATTCGTGGATAGATGAAAAAATATCAGACTATAATACAGATTTTTATTACCAGCCGCGGGATTATATTGCAGCATGCTATAAGAAAGGAGAAGTATTATAGATGGGCATAGGTGTAAAAGTAAAAGTGTGGGGGGATTATGCTTTGTTCTCAAGACCGGAGATGAAGGTTGAAAGATGTTCTTATGATGTTATGACACCTTCGGCAGCACGTGGAATTCTGGAAGCAATATACTGGCATCCCGGTCTGAAATGGGTTATTGATAAGATTTATGTGAAGAATCCAATCCGCTTTACAAGTGTCAGGCGAAATGAAGTAAAAAGCAAGATATCTGCCAGCAATGTACTGCAAGTGTATAATGGGGCAGATAAACCGCTTTATCTTAGTACAAAAGAAGACATTGTTCAGAGAGCCTCTCTAATTTTATGTGATGTATGCTATATCATAGAAGCACATTTTGAAATGACGAATAAGGCAAATACATCGGACAATCCTGGAAAATTTAAAGATATTATCATGCGTCGTTTAAAAAGAGGAGAGTGCTATCATATGCCATATTTTGGGTGCAGAGAATTTCCGGCTCAGTTCTGTTTATGTGAAGAAAAAGAGATACATACCAGTTATGATACAGTGCCTGAAAAAGATTTGGGATTTATGTTGTATGATATGGATTATAGCAATCCGGATGAAATACAGCCGATGTTTTTCAGAGCAGTTATGAGAAAAGGAGTGCTGGATTTACGAAACTGTGAGGTGATCAGATGATTCTGCAGGCATTGGTAAAGTATTATGAGGAACTCGTACAGCAGGGAAAAGCAGCAAAACCAGGCTGGTGTCAGGCAAAAGTATCGTATGCAATAGAATTAAATGCGGATGGAACAATAAAAACGATTATTTCATTGAAAAAGGAAGAGCAAAGAGGCAAGAAGAAAGTATGGGTTCCCGAACCTTTAAATGTACCGGAAATGGTTACAAGATCTTCAGGGATTGCTTCTAACTTTTTATGTGATAATGCCAAGTATTTTCTTGGAATTGATGCAGAAGGAACAAATCAGAGAGTTATAGACTGCTTTCATGCGGCAAGGGAAAAGCACTTAGCAATTCTTGGAGAGGCAGAGGGAGAAATGGCGAAAGCAATCTGTCTTTACTTTAAAAACTGGAATCCGGAACAGGCAAAGAAGAATCCTGTGATTAAAGAACATTGGGAAGAACTGAATGAAGGCGGAAATATTATCTTTAGTATGAAAGGGATTTATGCACAGGAAGACGATGAAATCAAGAAGCTATGGGACAAGCTGCAAGTAAAAGAAAATAGTGGAAAGAAAGGAATCTGTCTTGTGACAGGACAGAAAACAGAGATAGCACGTATTCATAGAGGAATAAAAGGAGTTCCGGGAGCACAGTCAAGTGGAGCAGCACTTGTGTCATTTAATGCTCCGTCATTCGAGTCTTATGGAAAAGAACAAAGTTATAATGCACCGGTCGGAAAGTATGCGGAGTTTGCATACACAACAGCATTAAATTATTTATTGAGTCAAAGAGAATATCAATTTCCATTAGGAGATTCCATGATTGTATTCTGGGCAGAATCAGGAAAAGAAGAATATCAAAAGACATTTTTGTCCTGGATGAATCCCAAGCCGGATAATCAGAAAGAAATGAGAAAAGTATTTGGAAATTTAGAGAAGGGATTATGGGTAGACCTTGAAGATATCAACTTAGATCCGAATCAGCCATTTTATATCCTGTGTCTTGCACCAAATGCAGCAAGATTATCAGTTCGGTTCTTTTATCAAAATTCATTTGGAACCATTATTAAGAATATTTCCAGACATTATCAGAGAATGGAAATTGTAAAACCTTCCTGGGTGGAGAATGAATATCTGGGAGTAAAGAAGATGCTGGATGAAACAGTGAATCAGAAGTCAAAGGATAAAACTCCAGTTCCTAATATGGCATCAATGGTATTAAGAGCAATTCTGGAAGATTCAAGATATCCAGAAAGCTTATATACGGATACGCTGATACGAATAAGAGCCGAACAGGGAAATGTTACTTATGGAAGAGCGGCAATTATAAAAGCCTTTTTAATTAAAAACCGTGGATGGAAAGAAGGAGACGATAGTATGGGATTAAATGAAGAGTGTATAGAGACTTCCTATGTACTTGGAAGAATATTTGCAGTACTGGAATCAATTCAAAAGGATGCGAATCCTGGAATTAATGCAACAATTCGAGACAGATATTTTAATTCTGCATGTGCAACACCAGCATCAATATTTCCGGTTCTGATAAAATTGAAAAATAGTCATATCAAGAAAATAGACCGGGAATCAGTTGCCAGAAAAATATATTATGAAAAAGTGTTGGCTGATCTGATGGGAAAATTAGATGTGTCAGAAGAAAATGCAGGAATTCCGAAGCGATTATCATTAGAGGAGCAAGGAAGGTTCATGTTAGGATATTATCATCAGATACAAAAGAAGTACGAAAAAAAGGAGGACAAGTAAATGGGAGAAGCAATTAAAAATCGTTATGAGTTTGTGGTACTGTTTGATGTAGAAAATGGAAATCCGAATGGAGATCCGGATTCTGGTAATATGCCAAGAATAGATCCGGAAAGTGGATTGGGACTGGTTACAGACGTGTGTCTGAAGCGAAAAATCCGTAATTATGTGGAAACAGTAAAGGAAGATGCAAAAGGTTATAAAATCTACATCAAAGAAGATGTTCCGTTGAACAGAAGCGACCGGGAAGCCTGTGAAAGCCTTGGAATTACAGAAACAGAGGACAAAAAAGTTACCGAAGCATTGAAGAAATTAAAAAAATCAGATAAAGACGTGGATATAAAACTGAGAGATTATATGTGTGATAATTTCTATGATATTCGTACCTTTGGTGCAGTTATGACCACTTTTGTAAAAGCTTCTTTGAATTGTGGACAGGTAAGGGGACCGGTACAGCTTGGCTTTGCAAGAAGTATCGATCCGATTGTCAGTCAGGAAGTTACGATTACAAGAGTTGCAATTACAACGGAAAAAGATGCTGAAAATAAGAGTACTGAAATGGGAAGAAAAAATATTGTTCCGTATGGATTGTATCGAGTGGAAGGATATATTTCAGCGAATCTGGCCAGAAAAGTGACAGGATTTTCAGAGGAAGACTTAGATCTTTTGTGGGAGGCAATTATTAATATGTTTGAAAATGATCATTCAGCTGCAAGAGGGAAAATGGCTGTCCGGGAGCTTATTGTGTTTAAGCACAGCAAGGAACTGGGGGATTGTCCGGCATATAAGCTTTTTGATGCAGTCGAATTAAGAAAAAAAGAAGAAATTGAATATCCAAGAAAATATCAGGATTATACAGTTCAGATTCACGAGGAAATGATTCCAGATTCAGTTGAGATGAAAAGGATGATTTGATGGCATATAAAGAAGACGAATATTTAATGTTGTCGGGGATACAGCATTTTAAATTCTGCCGACGGCAATGGGCTTTGATCCATATTGAGCAGCAGTGGAGTGAAAATGTTCATACAGTTATTGGTGAATTAATGCATAAGAAAGTCCATGATCCCAGTGTAAAAGAAAAAAGAAAAGAGACACTTCTTGTTCGGGCACTTCCGGTTTCCTCGAAAGAGCTTGGAGTTAGTGGGGAATGTGACCTGGTAGAATTTCATAAATGCGAAGATGGAATTACATTGTTTGGTCATAGAGGATTATATTCTGTTTTTCCTGTGGAATATAAAAAAGGAAAGCCTAAGATAACGGACGAAGATAAATTACAGTTAACAGCACAGGCAATGTGTCTGGAAGAAATGTTTTCTACTACAATATCTGAAGGGGCACTTTTTTATGGAGAAACGAGGAGAAGAGAGAATATTACATTTTCACAGGAACTGCGTGATGAAGTAAAAGAAATATTTCAGGAAATGCATCAGTATTATGAGCGAGGTTATACGCCAAAAGTCAAAAAGAGTAAGGCTTGTAATTCATGCTCTTTAAAGGAAATCTGTCTTCCCAAATTAGAAAAGACGATATCAGTTTCTGATTATATAGCACAGGCACTGAAGGAGGACGAGCAGTGAGAAAATTATTAAACACCTTATATGTAACCTCTGAGAATAGTTATCTGGCATTGGATGGAGAAAATCTGGTTGTATACGATGAGAAAAAAGAATTGGGAAGATTGCCTTTACACAATTTGGATGGAATTGTTTCTTTTGGATATCGGGGAACCAGTCCGGCGTTAATGGGAGCATGTGCTGAAAGAAATATTTCACTTTGTTATCTCACTCCTCAGGGGAAATTTCTGGCAAGAGTAACTGGGAAGGTTCAGGGAAATGTTCTTTTACGGGAACAACAGTATAAAAGTAGCAAAGATGATGAAATAAGTCTCACAATTGCAAAAAATTGTATTATGGGAAAAGTTTATAATGCAAGATGGGTACTAGAACGGGCAATTCGTGATCACGGAATGCAGATAGATGTAGAAGGCGTGAAGAAAGCATCTTTGCATTTAAAAGAATCGTTACAGTATATACAGAATGCAGAATCGAAAGACCAATTGAGAGGTTATGAAGGAGAAGCAGCCAGTATTTATTTTGGCGTTTTCAATGAATTGATTCTACAACAGAAAAAAGAATTTAATTTTCAGGGGAGAAATAAAAGACCGCCTAAAGATAATGTAAATGCGATGTTATCTTTTGTATATACCTTATTAACAAATCAGATTACATCTGCGTTAGAATTGGTAGGACTGGATCCTTATGTCGGATATCTTCATACAGACCGACCGGGGAGAGTATCATTGGCATTAGATCTAATAGAAGAACTGAGAAGTGTGTATGCAGATCGGTTTGTTTTGTCATTGATCAATAAAAAAATTGTGAATGGAAAAAACTTCTCCCAAAAAGAAAATGGAGTTGTCTTGATGGGGGATGATTTGCGGAAAAAGTTATTAGTTGAGTGGCAGAATAAGAAAAAAGAAGTTATTACACATCCATATTTGAAAGAAAAAGTTGAATGGGGGATGGTTCCGTATGTACAGGCAATGTTGCTTGCAAGGTATTTACGTGGAGATTTAGATGGCTATCCTGTATTTCTGTGGAAATGAGGTGGAAATATGCTGTTGTTGATTACATATGATGTAAATACAGAAAATGAAGCCGGAAAAAAGCGACTTAGAAAAGTAGCCAAACAATGTCAAAACTATGGGAGAAGAGTACAGAACTCCGTATTTGAGTGCATTGTGGATCAGGCACAAAGTGTGACGTTAAAATCTTTGTTAACAGAGATTATTGATGATAAAGTAGATAGCTTGCGATTCTACTATCTTGGAAATAATTATAAGACCAAGATAGAGCATATAGGTGTAGAACGAGGAATTGCAGTCGATCAGCCTTTATTCTTATAATTTGCAGGTGCGAGTGTCTAGCATACATAAAATTACCGGGAGACTCGCACCTGTAAAAATAAACAAATTTGAATGTGCTTTTTGTATAGACAGAGTATTTCAATAGTATACGAAAGTAAATTCAAATATATTTATAGATATTTCATAAAAATAGACAGATGTTTTTGTGGAATATTGCTGTCACTTCCCTTGTGGAAGTGTGGATTGAAATCGAGATTGCAAAGAAAGAAGGAGAAGGAACGGTTGTCACTTCCCTTGTGGAAGTGTGGATTGAAATAATTTTGACAAGGATGGAAACGCAACAATACCTTTGTCACTTCCCTTGTGGAAGTGTGGATTGAAATAATTATAAAGAGGTTGAACCATACATAGCAAGATGTCACTTCCCTTGTGGAAGTGTGGATTGAAATAGAACATATAAAAGATATTGTTATTGAATATCAGTCACTTCCCTTGTGGAAGTGTGGATTGAAATGCTATTGATGGTTGCATTGTTTCAAAAAGGATTAGTCACTTCCCTTGTGGAAGTGTGGATTGAAATCGAGGGATGGACAATACGGAGAAAATCAAGTCCGTCACTTCCCTTGTGGAAGTGTGGATTGAAATCTCTGAATTTGATTGTTCCTGCAATTACACGTTGTCACTTCCCTTGTGGAAGTGTGGATTGAAATATCTTAACAACAAACCCAGTGGGGAAAGAAAACTGTCACTTCCCTTGTGGAAGTGTGGATTGAAATATTAGTATAAGAGAAGAAGAAACACAAGAAGCAAGTCACTTCCCTTGTGGAAGTGTGGATTGAAATGGACTTGACTTTGGTTTTGAAGAAAGTTATAATGTCACTTCCCTTGTGGAAGTGTGGATTGAAATGCTTGCCAGGTTTCCCGCCGTTTCATCTACATACTGTCACTTCCCTTGTGGAAGTGTGGATTGAAATATGCAACTCCGCAACATATCCATTATACGGAACAGTCACTTCCCTTGTGGAAGTGTGGATTGAAATTTAAAGGGGAACGAGCTCAGATATGATGAACGATTGTCACTTCCCTTGTGGAAGTGTGGATTGAAATTACGAATAGTGGGGTGCTGACATAATGAATGAAGCGTCACTTCCCTTGTGGAAGTGTGGATTGAAATATGTATCAAAAGGATATATTACACAAAACATACAAGGTCACTTCCCTTGTGGAAGTGTGGATTGAAATTGCCATACTGTCGGCTCAGGATCGGATGGAGTGCCGTCACTTCCCTTGTGGAAGTGTGGATTGAAATTTTGCCACACATCCCACCTGCCTTCTTATGTAGTGTCACTTCCCTTGTGGAAGTGTGGATTGAAATCTGCAATTACACGTTTGGTAAACAATAACAAACCGTCACTTCCCTTGTGGAAGTGTGGATTGAAATTCATATCTTACAGAATCTATAGACCTCTGGGTAGTGTCACTTCCCTTGTGGAAGTGTGGATTGAAATTTTATACGTATTAGAATATTTTGGTGGTGCTGTTGGGTCACTTCCCTTGTGGAAGTGTGGATTGAAATCAATTACCGCAATCACAATTAATACTGGCGCAGGTCACTTCCCTTGTGGAAGTGTGGATTGAAATGCCTGTGTCGTATGCTCCGTCTTCAATATCTCCCGTCACTTCCCTTGTGGAAGTGTGGATTGAAATACACAAAAAGCAGATTCCCTTCTTTGTCCTGAGGTCACTTCCCTTGTGGAAGTGTGGATTGAAATCCAAATCGTTGTAAAGGTGTTTTTAATACCGTCCGTCACTTCCCTTGCGGAAGTGTGGATTGAAATGTTTAAAAGCCTTGCTCCGTTGGGGATATCGCAAGTCACTTCCCTTGCGGAAGTGTGGATTGAAATATTGAGCCGTTCTACATATGGGAATCCGAGGAGTAAGTGCTATCATCATAAATATTATAAAGACTTACTGAAATCCTTGGATTTGCCTGATATTCATTTTCACCAGTTGAGAAATACCTATGCAACTATTTTGCTGAAGAATAGCTTTAATTCAAAAGGTGTTTCGCATTTATTGGGACATGCCAAGGAAATTATATCCGTAGATGTCTATGGAGATACACAGGAAATCATAGAAGACTGTCTGGACGTACTGGAACCATTTATTGAAGAAGTTATTCCAAAAGAGAGGAAAGATCAGTATTATGATTATTCAGAAATGATTGAAATAGACTTGATCCTGGAGGAATATTTCAACGCAGCATGATGAAAAATAGAATAGTAGTGAAAGAAAAAAGTACAAATAAGAATCGAACATTTGTACTTTTTTCTTGCGTTAATCTATATACTTTCAAAAATTTATTTGATATAATAGGGACTGTTACAAGAACAAACAGTAAAAATATGACAGGACCGGAGGTTAGTATTTTCAGGTATTTCCGAGTGCTGTTTTATCCGCAAATATTAGTTTTGTGACTTTTATTCGTAACGAGGTGAGAAACACATCTATTCACCACAAAAATGAGTTTTTCGTTACGAATCCGGATACGAATTTTTGGCTGATATTGGTCATAGTAAAAGTCACAAATGGAGGAATTTACCATGAATGAGTTCAAATTAAAAGCCCCATATGAGCCAACCGGAGACCAGCCACAGGCGATCGCAGAGCTTGTGAAAGGGTTCAAGGAAGGCAATCAATGCCAGACTTTACTAGGGGTTACGGGTTCTGGAAAGACCTTTACGATGGCAAATGTGATTCAGCAATTACAGAAGCCGACACTTGTCATCGCTCATAATAAGACGTTAGCAGCTCAGTTATACGGAGAGTTCAAGGAGATGTTCCCTGAGAACGCAGTGGAGTATTTTGTCTCCTAGTAGACGGAGGTCGAAAAGCAGGTGGTATTTTGTAGTATGTCGGTGGTTGAACATCCAGATGTTGTGGAAGTGGTAGTGGTGAGAGTATAGGTAAAAAGTGGGCGGATGAAGAGGTTTTGTGACTTTTCATTGCCTGCTTTTTGATTATAATTAAAGATATAGTGTATGAACATAAAATACTTGTTATAATTTACTGCAAATATAAATATGACAGGTAGGCTGGTAGCAATTATGTGTGAGAGAAAAGGAGTAATGTATGATTGTATATCATGGATCAACAGAAATTATAAAAAACTAGATACAGTATATTTGAAAAAGTATCTGTTTTTGGTTGAGAATTTTATATTAGAAGCCAGTGAGAATGGAACATAGTGAATTTTTAAAGGGCTTCCTGATAGATGGGAAACTTTTGAATCGACTGAAGAGAATTAAGTGTTTTACAAGATTATGTTGGTGACAGTTTTTTAAGAGGAAAAACTTTAATGCGGTGAAAAGGAGAAATGTTAAAACTTGAAAAATCGACAAATGATGACAATTTATTGAAAGTTATGTGTATTATATATGTGAGAAAAAAGTATTAAATATAATTAAAAGGAGTACAACTGTGGAAAATGTTTTTGAACATGATGCGATTCCAACATGGAGCGGGTTTATATATCAAGGAAGAATAGCAGCTTATTTAGCAATTAAAAAAATAATTGAACTGAGGGATGACAATAAAGTATCAGAAGTAGATAAATATGCAATAGAAATGGAAAAATGTGAAGATATAGCAATTGTATATCAGTGCGAAAAAGAAAAGCGGGAGTACATTTCTATTCATCAGGTAAAAAATGAAAAAGAAAATGCACTTGGTGCGTATAAGAAGCCTTTAATTCAGCTTATGTTAGAAAAAGGTTATTATACAAAAGATAATGGTGATGCGCCCGATGCATATCTTCATATAGCGAATAGGGTAAGAATACAAAATAAGGATTTTGAAACAGAGTATTTAGAAAATATTAAAAATTGGAAACAGAAAATATTGAATTATTATAATGCAGTTGATGAGGCATGTAAAAATTTCACATACAATCCCCATTTTTATGAGGAGTTGCTAAAAGCAATAGATACAGAACCTATTGGCATAGATAGAAGTGAATATAAGAAGCGATATAATGCGGTGATAACATATTGTAAAAAAGTGATGGAGAATAATGACTCTAAGGATATTCTTAAATTGAAAGAAGAGTTGGAAAATTTGAAAGATTATTTATTAAACAAATTTGCAGTGCCTAATATTAGCAATGAAGTAACAATATATGAGTATGATACTGGCTTAAAATATTTTGATGCAACGAAAATATTTGATGAGATAGTGGGATTAGTGGAAAAATATAAAGGAACAGTTGAAGGATGGTCTAAAGAGCAGTATAAGTATTTAGCTGATAAAATATTAAATTATATAGATAAAACAATTCTTGAACGGCATAAAAAATTACAAGAAAATAATGGTGTAGTAAAAGAAATTTCATTAAGTACAATAAAAGATATAATGGATAGCGTTATTGAAAATAATGAAAAGGAGGCAAATGTATTAGCTTTAAAGAGAGGGTATATAGAGACTTTAGAAAAATTTTGTGAAAAATGCAAACGAAGTAATGATTATACGTGTCAGGATATTGGGTGTAAATTACAACAAGCGGAATATAGAAAAGAAAATTTAAATGAAGAGGATTTTGTCAAGTTTTGCTACAATTTGAGACCGGAGTGTGAAAAGAAAATAGAAGACAGGGCGTGTATAGCTGATTTAGGCAATAAGGATGGATTAATAGAATCCGTTTTTCCAATAATAAAAGAAATACCATCGGAAAGATTTATGAGCAAAGAAGACGAGAGACAATTAAAGGTTAGAAATTATGATAAAACAGCATTTATAACGGCAATCACTAATTCGGATGCGGAGGATACTGTATTAGGAATTGAGCAGGCAATGGATAAAAATTCAGTTATGATAGAATCTATTTTTGATGCGGATCAGCTTGTAACTACGAGGTTAGAAGCTGAGGAAAATATTTGGAATCAGAGTTGTATAAAAATCCGCAGCGATGAAATTGGAGATGGTCAAAATGTTGAAAATAGAGATGAGAAAAGTATTTATGTGCCGAAAAGACCAGAGTTTGTAAAGGCAGAAAATTTAATTAAAGATATGGAGAAAGATGGAGAATGAGAGAATTTATAGAAGCATTATTTGAGAAAGAAAATAAAATTGAGTTTCAATATGAAGATTATGAAATGTCATTTTTTGCAGGAAGATTTAAGAGTTATTATTTGATTTTTTATATAAGGACTCAGGCGGAATTAATCGATTTATGGAAAAATACAAGTTCTATTTTTAAAACGATAAAACAAAATGAAGATATTTATAACAATAATATGGATAAAAATATTGTATGTGTTTATTGTTTAAATGTATCGGAAGAAGAATATTATGAAACAGGAAAAACAGGAACGATAAGTGGGTTAAGTAAAACGATAAGTTCGCTTGAAGAGGATTTGAACTTTTTTATAAAACATGTATTTTTATATACAGACAAAATGAATAATGATGCTAATCAATATATTGGAGAATTTAATGCATTGTGTAAAAAGTACTTAACGATAGAGAATTTTGAACAATATAAAAATGAAATAGAAGAAAGTTATCTTTTTGATTTTTTGATGAATTTATTTATAAAATTTCCATTTTTAAAAATTGGAGAATATATGCGTCAGAATCAAGAAGGACAAGAATATCGTACGGCAACAAGTTTTATAGAAGAAAAAATAAAAAAAGATAAAATTGATATAGAAAAGATGCAGGAAATAATGGACTCTTTGGAAGAAACCGAAAATATAGGTACGGATGATGCAATATTTAAATGGATTGATAACCTGGATTTAGAAGAGGAGGAAAAAGAAATACAATGAGAATACGAGAAATAGAAGCAGAAAATTTTAAGTTGTTTACTAAAAATTTTCATGAAGTGAATGAAATTGAAAAATCCGATTTAATTGTATTTAATGGACCTAATGGATATGGAAAAACAAGTGCTTTTGATATTATTGAATTTTGCCTCACAGGAACCATAAAGAGAATTGGAAAATATAATGAGGAATTAGCTGTAAAAAAGACGGAAGCATTTGATAATAAGATTCTTATTTCTGATGAAACGAAAGAAGCATTTGTAAAAATTTTATTTGATAATGATGGAAAATGTATTGAAATAAAATATACATACTTCCCGGCGAAAAATAAGAAACGTGGAGCTTCGAAGGAAAATAATCCTCATAATATATTCGGATGTTTTAATAGAGAAATTATATGTGATGGAGAGAAAATATATAATCAGGAAAAGTTTTTAAGCGAAATACAATTTGATGATATAGAAGAAATATTTGATAAATGTTGTTTCTTGTCTCAAGATGAACATTTACAATTTTTGAAAGCTGCAAAAAAATCCAAAGCAGAGGGGTTAAATTTTTTACTTGATGTTCCAACAGAATGGGAGAAAGAGCAGGAAAAAGTAAATAAAAAAATAGATCTTTTAAGTAATAAAAAGTCAAAAAATACTTCCTATATTCCAAGACTAAAAAGTAGACAAGAGAAAGAAAAACAGAAACTGACAGAATTAAAAGAGAAAATGTTGGAAAGTCAAGAGGATACTTCGATAACTTATCGTAGATTATATACAAATAAAAATGTTAGTTGGGACAATGAAAACTTTCGAATAGATGAAATAACATATAAGAATTCAATAAAAGAGATAGATGATTTGATATATTTTTCGGAGCATAAACAAGAATGTGGAGATTATCATTGGAATTTACCGTATCAGGATTATATAAAGGAATACAATGGAGATAAAAATATATCATTTGAAGAATATCCACTAGAGTATGCTTATAGATTTATTAATTTATTAAAAAGAGAAAAAGATATAGAAGAAAAATATGAAAAAGAAAAAAGATATAGGACAATTATAGATTGTATTCAGAAAAGACAATTTGATAATTTGAATTGGGATTTTCTCCAAAAGGAAGAATTATTAGAAGCAGAAGTAATCGATGTTATAAAAATACAATTAGGAGAAGTGGACTCGTTAAAGCGGACACAGGGGATAGTTCAAGAAGCGATATCAACATTGAAAGAATCAAGAGAAACGTTAGTAAGTAAAGCAGACGTAATAATGAAAGAAGAACTGATTAGTTCAAAAAATTGTCCGCTTTGTGGAGCATCTTATTCCGATAGAGAGCAATTAAATGAAAAAATAAAGGAAGAGACAAATGTATTAAACAAAATATCAGATGAAACAACAACGCGAATCCAAAATATAAAGAAGAAAATATACGAAGAATATTTAGAAAAGGTAGAAGAAAAAATTCAAATAAAATTGGAAAATTCAATTTCGGATGAGACTTATGCGGATTTACAAAACGTAAAAAAGAATAAAGCTAAAATATTTGATTTAAAACAGTTACTTCAAAAAATAGAAATTGAAATAGACAATGAAGAAAAAGGCGAGGAGTCTCTTTTGCCTGGCTATAATATGCTTATAACAAGAATAAAAGAAAAATTGAGACCTGTAGCAGAAGAAATTTCAATGCAATTAAAAGAGAAGGATTTTGAGTATTATTATGAGAGATTTTATGATAAAAATCTAGAATTATTTTTTGAAATCAACAAAGAAGAATTATGTGAGAAAAGAAAGTATATTAATGGAATAAGACATAATTTTTATATTGCAGAGATGAATAAGAAAAATAAGGAAATAGAAATCCTTACAAGTAGAATTGACAAGTTAGAAAAGGTAGTTGAGAAATTAAAGGAGTATTCTGAGGCACTGAAACAGGGAATAAAAGAGTATAAAAAGAAAATTATTAGTGATATAGAACCATTATTGCATGTATATACTGCAAAAATTTTACAACAAAAATTTAACGGTAAAAGTATTTATATTTCTACAAATGAAGCTGTTGATAGTATTCAGTTTGTTAATTCAATGAAAGATAGGCAGGATATTTTGTATAGCATGAGTTCAGGACAACTTTCAGCAGTTGCAATTTCATTTTTGCTTTGTATGAATCAGGTTTATGGAAAACATAATCCGTGTTCTGTTTTGTTAATTGATGATCCGGTGCAGACGATAGACGATGTCAATATGGTAGGACTTGTGGATCTTTTAAGATACGAGTTTGAGGATAGGCAGATATTCATATCAACACATGAACAAACATTTGAATGGTTTTTAAGATATAGATATTCGAAAGCAAATAAAGCGGTAAAAATATTTAATATGAAAGAGATTATGTTGAATGAAGAATAAAAAGAATTGCTGTTAATAGGTAATTGCTTAAGTTTATGTGCTCATGAACATAGTAGTAATAAAAGGTGACATGAAAGAGTAAATTCCATTCTGCATTCTGCTTTAATTTCGCTGAAATAACAAGAGATTTGGAAAAGGTAAAATAACAAGAGTTTCAAGGGATGAAGCTTCATAAATGGTATTATCAAAAAAGAAATTCTATAGCACATTATAGGGCGATACATGAACCTGTTAAGTTAGATGCTGCAGATTGGAATACAATGATAAAATTTAATTTTGAAGTTATAGAATACTTATATGATAAATAATAAAAAGAAACTTTAGAAATGTTGATACATAGCCGATTGGTTCAATACGAGTCAGTCGGCTTTTTCATACCCATTTTTATACATAGCCAGTCCCGTAAAACGGATTGGCTATTAAATTTTTCAAGGAAGGAGGAAACTATATGACCAAGTGTAAAGTAATCGCCCTTGCAAATCAGAAGGGAGGGACAGCCAAGACCACAACGACATTAAATCTGGGAATTGGTCTTGCACATCAGGGGAGAAAAGTATTATTGGTCGATGCTGATCCGCAGGGGGATTTAACAACTGCATTGGGTTGGACAAATGCAGACAGTCTTCCTATTACATTGGAAACACAAATGAAGAAGATATTACAAGATGAACCGTTTGTGTATAATGAAGGCATTTTGCACCATAAAGAAGGAGTAGACATTATTCCGACCAACATCGAGCTATCGGGAATGGAAATCTCATTGGTAAATGCCATGAGCAGAGAGCAGACTTTAAAGCTGTATCTGTCAGATTTGAAAAAGGATTATGATTATATCCTGATTGATTGTATGCTGAATATTACGGTGCGGCAGAGCCGCCAGTCCGGTGTGGCGAGAGCCACCTGTCCGGACTAACGGA